>ERZ1035041.90-NODE-90-length-53858-cov-10.354627_pt1 | contig 53858 bp, 45 predicted proteins | sample MGYA00520684_ERZ1035041 | MGnify/ENA primary metagenome ERZ1035041 (study PRJEB33766, sample SAMN09781699) | gut metagenome | biome: gut microbiome | host: Homo sapiens | place: Madagascar | study: EMG produced TPA metagenomics assembly of the PRJNA485056 data set... | reverse complement strand
TGGATGTCTTATCGAGCATTTTGGCAACGCAGATGCCGTGCCGCAGCTGCCGGAGTGGTGCTTAAGCCGCAAGGCGGGAATTGTGCGGTGTTGCCTTAGGTTCTGCTTGTGGAGCTACCCTTCACCGGCTGCGCCGGAGCGCACAAACAGTGCCCGGTCCCTTCTGTCGCCCTCAAGGGAAGCCAATTTTATTTTAAGGTTTTACAGTCAATATATCATGGCATACAAAATTAAGCATCGGAACGGTCAAGACCGTTCCCTACAGAACATTTTGTAATGTGTTGCAAGCCAACAAATAATCTGTAGGGGACGATGCTCGGCATCGTCCCGCAGGCGCGCCTTGCCGGATATCTTACTTCATCACCCACTCGCAAGGGCCGCGGGCGCACAATGCACACCCCACCACGCATTTTCCATCAAATTTTGCTTTTTTCTCCCCTTACCGGCCAAAAATCCGGTATCAGGCGTTGCAATCCCTTAAAAATCATAGTAAAATAGAAAGGTATGTCTTGTAACCTTTCTTGTAATAGTTCAGGCGCTGCCTGAAAACCAGAGTGATAGAGGAGTGTTCCCCATGTGACGGAAGCAGACAACCGTAAAAAGTCACATTGCAATGGAATAAAGGAGTATTGACTTTCATGGCAACTTTGCGTGAAGAAATCGAGCGCCGCCGGACGTTTGCGATCATTTCGCACCCGGACGCCGGCAAAACCACATTGACCGAAAAGCTGCTGCTGTACGGGGGAGCCATCCAGACCGCCGGTTCCGTCAAGGGCAAGCAGAGCGCCAAACATGCCGTTTCTGACTGGATGGATATTGAAAAACAGCGCGGTATCTCTGTTACCTCCTCTGTTTTACAGTTCAACTATCAGGGCAAGTGCATCAACATTCTGGATACCCCCGGCCACCAGGACTTCTCCGAGGATACCTACCGCACCTTGATGGCGGCGGATTCCGCCGTCATGGTCATCGACGCCGCCAAGGGCGTTGAGGCCCAGACCATCAAGCTGTTCAAGGTCTGCACCCTGCGCCATATCCCCATTTTCACCTTCATCAACAAGATGGACCGCGAAGCCCGCGACCCGTTTGAACTGATGGAAAACATTGAGACGATCCTGGGCATCAAAACCTACCCGATGAACTGGCCCATCGGCTGCGGCAAAGAGTTCAAGGGCGTGTTTGACCGCGGCACCCGCAAGGTGCTGGCTTTTGAAAGCGATGGCCGCGCCAACGGCGTGAAGATGGTGGACGAGATTACCGCCGAGCTGGGCGCACCCGAAATGGACGAATTGATCGGCGCTGCCAACCACCAGAAGCTGGCTGACGACATTGAGCTGCTGGATGGCGCCGCCGAAGAGTTTGACCTGGACGCTGTGCAGCACGGCCAGCTGAGCCCCGTATTCTTTGGCTCCGCGCTGACCAACTTTGGCGTGGAACCTTTCCTGAAAGAGTTCCTGCGCCTGACCCCGCCGCCGCTGCCCCGCAAGGATGCCCCCACCGGCGATGTGGTGGATCCCTGCAGCGAGCAGTTCAGCGGCTTTGTGTTCAAGATCCAGGCCAACATGAACAAGAACCACCGCGACCGCATTGCGTTTTTGCGCATCTGTTCCGGCAAGTTTGAGCGCGGCATGGAAGCATTCCATGTGCAGGAGGGCAAGAACATCAAGCTTGCCACCGGCACCAGCCTGATGGCTGACGACCGCGCCATCGTGGACGAAGCCTATGCCGGCGATATCATCGGTCTGTTTGATCCGGGCATCTTCTCCATTGGCGATACGCTGTGCACCGGTAAGCAGCATGTGCAGTTTGCGGGCATCCCCACCTTTGCACCGGAACATTTTGCCCGCGTGACCCAGGTGGACACGATGAAGCGCAAACAGTTCGTAAAAGGCATGGAGCAGATCGCACAGGAAGGCGCGATCCAGATTTTCCGCGACCTTGGCTCCGGTATGGAGGAAGTTATCGTCGGCGTGGTCGGCGTGCTGCAGCTGGAAGTGCTGGAATACCGCCTGCGCAACGAATATAACGTTGATATCCGCATGCAGACCCTGCCGTATGAGCACCTGCGCTGGATCATGAACGACCCGGACGAGCTGGACCCCAAGACGCTGGACCTGACCAGCGACACCCGCTGCATCGAGGACCTGAAGGGCAACCACCTGCTGCTGTTCGGCAGCCCGTGGAGCATCAACTGGGCCGAGCAGCACAACGAACAGCTGAAGCTTTCCGAGTTTGGCAACCTGACGTTCTGATTTTTTTGTAATTACAAAAAAAGGCATTGCGGGCCGCGCGTCTGCAATGCCTTTTTTGCATCTTGCGGTTGCACATGGGGGCCAAAACGGGTATACTGAGAGAGTATAACTTTGTCCTTTTGCAGAAAGGAGGCAGCCCGGATGAAGGCTGACCGCTATTTGTTTGATGGTTCCCACCCATGCGCGCTGCGCAAGCTGCCTTGTGACAGCAAGGATGACCATGTAAAGAAAGAAGATATCCTGGCCAAAACCGCCGAAAACCTGGAAAAGATGGCCGCCCTGCAGGACGCCTTTTACGCCGATGGGCGTGATGGCCTTGTGATCATTCTGCAGGCGCTGGACGCTGCCGGGAAGGACAGCACCGTAAAGCATGTGATGGGCGGCCTGAACCCCCAGGGTGTGCAGGTGACCAGCTTTAAGCAGCCCACCAGCGAAGAACTGCACCACGACTTTTTGTGGCGGGTGAACAAAGCTCTGCCGCCCCGCGGCAGCATTGCCATTTTCAACCGCAGCTATTACGAGGATGTTCTGGTGGTTCAGGTTCACGACCTGCAAAAGACCTACCAGATGGCCCCGCGCGTGCTGGAAGACAGCAAAAAGGACTTTTTTGAAAAGCGCTACCGCCAGATCAGCAGCTATGAAGAATACCTGTACGAGAACAGCTACCGCGTGGTCAAAATTTTCCTGCACGTTTCCAAGGACGAACAGAAAAAGCGCTTTTTAGAGCGCATTGACCGCCCGGAAAAGAACTGGAAGTTCTCCTGCTCCGACCTGAAAGAGCGGATGCGTTTTGACGAATATCTGGATACCTTTGATGAAGTCATCACCGCAACCGCTACCAAGCACAGCCCGTGGTATGCCATCCCGGCTGACCAGAAATGGTACACCCGCTATCTGGTCAGCGAGATTGTGCTGGATGCTTTGCAGAAGAGCTGCCACGAATACCCGGTACTTTCGGACGATGCAAAGGCCGAACTGCTGAACTGCAAGGCTGCACTGGAACAGGAATAATGCCAAATGCTGCCGGGTGGATGTTCCCCCGGCAAGCCGCAAAAGGAGGGGCGCACTTTGCCGCCGATCCGCGTATTACAAATCATGCCCGCCATGGACGCCGGCGGCATGGAAACCTTTGTCATGAATGTCTACCGTGCCGTGGACCGCAGCCAGGTACAGTTTGACTTTTTGTACCACTATGATAAGCCCTGCTTTTATGATGCTGAAATTGAAGCCCTGGGTGGGCACATTACCAAGCTGACGGTGCGGCAGGATAATAATATCCCGAAATACCTGCATGACCTGCGCGCCTTTTTTACCGCGCACCCGGAATACAAGGTCATCCACGGGCATTACAGCGGCTTTGGCATGTTTTATAACGCTGTGGCCCGCCGCTGCGGGGTGCCGGTGCGGGCAGGCCACAGCCACAACACTGCCTATGAGCACAACCTGGTGGGCCAGCTGGACCGGCTGATGAGTTCCCGCTTTGACCACGACCTGACCCACCGCTTTGCCTGCAGCCAACGCGCCGGGGAGATGCTGTACGGCAAGCACCCGTTCACCGTGCTGCCCAACGGCATTATGACCGATGTGTTCGCCCACCACGATCCCGCCGCCCGCGCCTTCCTGCGCGCTGAGCTTGGCGTGCAGGAAGGCGAAATTCTGTTTGGCCATGTGGGCCGTTTTTGTGAGCAGAAAAACCATACCGGGCTGCTGCGCATTTTTGCCGGGGTCAGCCGCCGCATGCCCAACGCCCGGCTGGTGCTGATCGGCACCGGCGAGCTGGTTGATTCCACCCGTGCCCTTGCCCAGGAGCTTAACCTGAGCGACCGGGTAATTTTTGCCGGGGTGCGCAAGGATATGGCCGCGCTGTACCACGCCATGGATGTATTTTTGCTGCCCAGTTTGTTTGAGGGGCTGCCCGTTGTGCTGGTGGAAGCCCAGGCCGCCGGTCTGCCCTGCTTTGTGGCCGATACGGTGGACCCCGGTGCGGCGTTTGCCGGCAACATCCACTACCTGCCCTTGCAGAATGAAGCCGCCTGGGCTGATTCCATTGCCGCGGCGGACCTGACCCGTGACCCCAACGCCCAGGCCAAAGCCATTGCCGCCGGATTTGATGTACACACCAGCGCGGGCATCCTGCAAAAATTTTACCTGGAGCAGACGCAGAAATATACAAAGGAGGTGCAGCCATGAGTGAAACCGAGCCCCAGTTCAAAGGCCCTGCCATTGCCGTGGTGGTGCCGGTACATAACGGCGCTGCGTTTTTGCAGCAGTGTCTGGCATCCCTGGCTGCGCAGACCTTTGGCGATTTTGCCTGTTTTGTGGTGGATGACGGTTCCACCGATGAAAGCGCCGAGCTTGCCGCCGCGTGGGAAAGCCGGGACGCCCGGTTTGTTGTGATCCACCAGCGCCAGAGCGGTGTTGCCGCCGCCCGCGCTGCCGGGGTGCGCGCGGGGCTGAACCTGAACGCCCGGTGGTTTGCCTTTTGTGATGCGGACGACTGCTACCACAAGCAGTTTTTGGATGCGCTGTACCGCGCTGCCCAAACCACCCGCTGCCAGATTGCCTGCTGCCGGTATGACTGCTTTACCGAGGATATTCCTCCGGAAAGCCCGCCGCCCAGCCAGACCACGGTGTTTCAGCCGCCCGCCCATCTGGATGCCCTGCTGCATGACCACCGGGTGGACTTTGGGCTGTGGAACAAGCTGTACGCCCACGAGCTGATCACCGCCGAGATCATGGACAACGGCCTTGCCTACAACGAAGACCTTGTGGCCAACTGGCAGATTTTCAGCGCGGCAGACGGCTGTGCCTATGTGGATTTTGCAGGCTACCATTACCGGCAGCACGCGGCTTCGGCCAGCCACCGTGCCCTGCCGCCGGAAAGCATTGACCAGCAGCGCCAGGCCGCCGTGTTCATCCGCGAGCATGCCAGCCCGGCCATCCAGCAGAGCGCCAACGCCTTTTATTACGAAAAGCTGGTCTATCTTGCCAGCATGATTTTGCGGCGGGACGATGCCGCCGCCTACCGCGTGCAGATCAACGAGCTGGGGGTGGGCATCCGCGCCGGGCTGCAGGACCCCAACCTTGGCCGCAACCCGCGGCTGCCGCTTGCCATCCGCGCGGCGGCGTGGGCAACCATCAACTGCCCGGTGCTGTGGCGCAAAGTGTGCCGTACCATGTTAAAAGACCGGCGCTGACTCCTTTTGCACAGGATAAACACCATGCGTATTTTATTTATACTGGATAGTGTGGAAAACCCAACCTCTGCCAATGTGCTGATGGCACAGCGTTTGGCAGGGGTGCTTTGTGCTGCCGGGCACACCGTACACCTGCTGGAACTATGGGACGGCCTGCATCCCCAGCCGGAGCTGCCCGGCTGCACCGTGCACTGCCTTGCCTTTGCGGACGAGCGCCTGATGAACGCCGCGCTGGAAAACGGCCGCAGTGGCGGTTCGCCCATTCCGGTGCGGCTGGCGCGGCTTTGCTGCCACCCCACGGCGGTGGCGGCGGCGTTCCGCCAGCTGGTGCTGCACGCCCCGCGCCGGGTGGTGGATACCCGCCGGGAGCTGGAAAAGCTGGATGCTGCGTTCCATTTTGATGTGATCTGCGCTGTTTGTGCGCCCTACCGCGCCGCGTTTGCGCTGGAAACCGCGCAGGTGCAGGCCAAAAAGGCCATCTGGCAGCTGGACCCCTATGCTTCCAACCGGGATTATCAGGCCCCCGGCGGCTACCCGCGGGAGCTGGAGCTGCTGAACCATCTGGCCGCCGCCTTTATCACCCGGCAGGCCGTTGGGGATTACGCCCCCGGCGCCCCGCTGGCCGCGGCGGCGGAAAAAGTTCATGTGCTGGATTTCCCCAGTCTGGTGCCCCCGGCGGCAGTGCCGAACCATGCAGCAGACAGCAAAAAGCGCTGCGTGTTCTGCGGTTCTTTGTATCCCGGCCTGCGGGAGCCGGGCTTTGCGCTGGAACTTTTCCGCGCCCTGGGCCCGGCCAGCGGCTGGACCCTGACGATGGCAGGCGGCGGCTGGCAATACTTTGCCGCGGACGCTGCCCAAACCAAGGCTGTATTGGGCGAACAGTTTGAACAGCCCGGCCCCGTGCCCGCCGAAACCGCCCGCACCATGCAGGCACAGGCCGATGTTCTTTTGAACCTTGGCAACGCGGTAGACAACCAGCTGCCCAGCAAACTGTTTGACTACTTTGCTGCGGGCAAGCCAGTTTTGCACCTCTGCGTGATCGAAAACGACCCTGCCCTGCCCTATCTGGCCCGCTATCCGCTGGCGCTGGTGCTGCACCAAGGCCAGGCTGATGCTGCGGATATTCTGCACCGCTGGCTGGGTGAAGTGTGCGGTAAACAGCTGCCCTTTGGGGAAGTGTGTGACCTCTTCCCTGAGCTGGTGCCGCAGGCGGTTGCGGCTGAATTTGTGAGGTGGCTAATGTGAAGGTACTCTGGCTTGTCAGCATCACCATCCCTGCTGCCGCGGATGCCTGCGGTTTGCAGGCAAAAGAGATCGGCGGGGGTTGGCTTTCCGGCGCGCTGGGCGGCATGACCGCCGCACCGGACGCCCCGGCCATTACCGTTGCCAGCGTGGATGCCCGCGCGGAAACTTTAACCGTTTGCAGCAAAAACGGCGTAAGTTTTGCACTGGTTCCCACCGGAAGTGTGGAAAACTTTTCTGCCCTGCTCAAAAAGATTGCCCCGGATCTTGTCCATATCTGGGGCACCGAGTACGCTGCCGCCCGCACCATACAGCAGGCGGCCCAGGCGGCGGGGATACCGGTGCTGGTGGGCATCCAGGGCGTGATGGTTGACTGTGCCCTGCACTTGAATGACGGCGTGCCAGCACGGCTGCTGCACTCCTGCGCGGCGCAGCATTTGATTGACCGCCATGTGCCGGGCGGGCTGCTGGACGTGAACCAGGCCCGTTTTGACACCCTTGCCCAGAGCGAAGCCGCCGTGCTGGCCAACGCCTGCCATGTGACCGGGCGCACCAGCTTTGACCGTTCTGCCGTTCAAAAGCTGGCCCCGCAGGCCAGTTATTACCCCTGCAACGAAACGCTGCGCCCGGAGTTTTACACCCCACCGGTGTGGCACCCCCGCACCTTTGGCGAAGCGCCGGTGCTGCTGCTCAGCCAGGGCAACTACCCGCTCAAAAACCTGCATACCGTGCTCAAAGCGCTGCCCGCCGTGCTGGCGCAGTACCCCGGCGCGGTGCTGCGGGTGGCGGGCTGGCCCCCGCTGGACAAAGGGCCGTTGCTGCGCCCGGTGATTGACTGGATGTTCCCCTACCAGACCTGGTGCAAACAGCTGATCCGCCGCCTGGGGCTGGCGGACCATGTGCAGTACACCGGCCCGCTGGATGCCGCCGCCATGCGGCAGGCTTACCTGGATGCCGATCTCTTCCTGTTGCCGTCTTACAGCGAGAACAGCCCCAACAGTCTGGGCGAAGCCATGCTGCTGGGCCTGCCCTGCGTGGCCAGCGCGGCAGGCGGCATCCCGGATATGCTGCAAAGCGGCGTGCAGGGGATGCTGTACGGTGCCGCCGGAGATGATGCCGCCCTGAGCGCGGCCATTTTACAGGTGCTTGCCCTGCCGGACCACGGCACGGCGCTGGGCACCGCCGCGCAGATCCGCGCCCGGGTGACCCATGACGCGGCCAAAAACGCCGCACAGATGATTGAAATTTACCGCAAAGTCCTGCAAAGGGAGGGAGCGCTGTGAGCCTGCCCGCCATCGGGGTGGTGATCCCCTGTTATAAGGCCGAGCACACGCTGCGCCAGACGGTTGAAAGCGTGCTGCAGGGTGCACCGGACAATTTGCAGCTGGTGCTGGTTGAGGACGGCAGCCCGGACGGCACCGACGCGTTGTGCAATGCCCTTGCCGCCCAGGACCCCCGCGTTACCGCACTGCACCAGCCCAACGGCGGGGCATCCGCCGCGCGCAACGCGGGGTTGGATACACTGTGCCGCAGCGGTGCCGAGTGGGTGCTGTTTGTGGATGCTGACGATACCCTGCTGCCGGGGCTGTGGCAGGCGCTGCCCGCTGCATTTGATGCGCAGCCGGGCCTGATTTTATACGGCATGGTGCGCGCCAGCGGCCCTGCCCCCAATCCGCTGGCCCCCGGCTGCTATGCCGGCCCCGCCGCGCTGGGGGATGCGCTGGACCCGCTGCTGTTTGAAAGCGGCTACCTCGCCGCCCCCTACCCCAAGCTGTTCCGGCTGGATGTGATCCGCCGGAACAAGCTGCGGTTTGACCCACGCTTAAAAATCAATGAAGATGTTTTGTTTAATCTTCAATATTTGCGGTTTTTGCTTTTTTTACAAAAAAACTCTGCCATTTATTGCCTTGCAGGTGTATACTATAATCAAAATGATATGCTTGCGGGCAGTCTGTCCCGCTCCCTGCGGGGGGATTTGCTGGACGCCGAGGCTGTGACCCGCCCCGTGCTGGAAGCATTCTTGACGGATGCCAAGCTGCCTGCACCAGAAATTGACCGCCTGGTGCAAATAAGCCGGGTGCGTGCCGCGTTAAATCAATATGGGCTGCTGACCGGCTGCCCCGGCCGCATGCCGTTTGCCCAGCGGCGGCAGCTGTTTGCCCGCATTTTGCAGGATGCTGATGCCCGCGCGGCCCTGCGCGCCCGCCTGACTGCGGACCCCAACCGTCTGCTGGCGCTGCCCTACCGGCTGGGGGTATTTTTGCACAGCGCCTGGCTATTGGCCGCTTATACCCAGCTGAAAAACCGCTTTTTATGAGAGGAACGTTTTGCATGCCGAACCCGACCATTTCCATTGTGACAACTGTATATGACGCCAAGGATTACATCCCCCGCACGGTGCGCAGCATTCTGGCCCAGAGCTTTACGGACTTTGAGCTGCTGCTGGTGGAGGATGGCAGCCCCAACGGCTGCGGCGAGCTGTGTGATGAGCTTGCCAAAACCGACCCGCGCATCCGGGTGTTCCACAAGGAAAACGGCGGCCCGGCCTCCGCTTTGAACGTTGGGCTGGACAATGCCCGCGGGGATTACATCGGCTTTGTGGATTCGGACGACCTGGTGGATCCGGATCTCTACGAAACACTTTTGAATGCCATCCGCGAAAATGATGTGCGCATTGCCTCCTGCAATGCCGACGCGGTGGACGAACAGGAAAAGCCCGTGCCGGGGGCCGGGGTCAACATCAACATTGCCGGGCGGCACATGGCCATGGAGCTGCTGCTGGATACCTTTAAAACCGGCGGCTTTTACGGGCTGCTGTGCTGGAACAAGCTGTTTGACATCCGCCTGTTCCGCGATAAAGGCGTGCATTTTGACGAAACCATGTTCTTTGGCGATGACGCCAGCGAGCTGCACCGCGTGTATGACGGCGAGTATGTTTACTGTGTGCCGCGCGTGCTGTACCACTACCGGCGGCGCGGCGGCCAGATGACCGAGGTGCTGTTTCCGCCGCGGCGGCTGGATGATTTGAAAATGTACTGGAACTGGCTGGGCTGGTTTGCCGCGCAGCCGGACAAAACCGAATATAAAGGTTATTATGAATGGGCCGTGGCATGGTACTGGAAGGTGTTTTACCTGTTCTGGTGCCAGGCCAGCGAGGCCGGATCCATGGCAAAGCTGAAACCGGAATTTTTGAAGCACAAAAAGCATCTGGACAGCATTTTGCCGGACATCCTGCGCTGCCCGCATGTGCCCGGTGCTGAAAAAGCGCGCGCTGTGCTGTTCTGCGCCGCACCGGGGCTGACCTACACGCTGGCACACGCCCGCGGCAAGCTGCATGGCAGCAAAACGGACTGAGGAATGAGGGGGAAAAACAAGATGGAACATATTGCAGTTAGTGTGATCGTTCCCATTTACAACGCAGAGCCCTGGCTGGAAGAGTGCGTGCAGAGCATTCTGGACCAGGATTTCCCGGCCAGCTACGGCACGATCGAAGTGCTGCTGATCGATGACGGCGCAACGGATGGCAGCGGCGCTTTGTGTGACCGCCTTGCCAAGCGGGACAACCGCATTAAAGTGGTGCACCAGGAGAACCAGGGGCTTTCCGGCGCGCGCAACACCGGCATTGATATGGCCCGCGGCCGCTATTATGCCTTTATTGACAGCGACGATGTGGTGCGCCCGGCGTACCTGAAAAAGATGTACGAAGCCTGCGAAGCGCACGACGCCTACATGGCGATCTGCGCAGTGGAGGACGTACAGGAGAACGGCAAGCCCCTGCCAGAGCCGGTGTTCACCCCGCCCACGCAGGAAGGTGTGTTCCGCGGCAAGGATCTGCTGAATGATTTTTATGCCCCCAACGGCACTTATTACACCGTTGCATGGAACAAGCTTTACCGCGCCGAGGTGTGGAAGCTGCTGCATTACCCGGAGGGCCGTCTGCACGAGGATGATTTTGTGGCGCACCGGCTGTTCTGGCGGTGCGATAAAGTGGTGTGCCTGCCGGATGTTTTGTACAATTACCGCCTGCGTTCCGGCAGCATTATGCGCACCAGCCTGAAACCCGGCGCGTTTGACGCGGTGGACGGCCTGGCTGACCGGTACCGCTTTTATGTCGAGAACGGCGCGGACCGTTCGGTGATTGATTCGGCTTATGCTGCCTGTTGGCGGCGGTATCTTTTCCTGTGCGCCAAGGTACGCCAGAACCCGGAGCCGCAGCTGGTCAAGGCCATCAGCAAGGAGCAGTTTCTGATGCAGGGGCTGATCAGCTACCTGCCCAACTGCCGCCACATGAAGATGACCGAAAAGCTTTCCGCCGCCCGCTGGGCCATGATGCCCGCCGAAAGCCTTTGCCCGGCAAAGTGATTGTTTACGGGAGCTTTCCAGCCTTTTTTGAAAAAAAGGCTTCAGCGAAAAAACTTTAATATAATAGAATATAAGGCAATACCGCATAATTCTAAGTGCCGCAGCTGCCGGAGCGGTGCTTAAGCCGCAAGGCGGGAATTGTGCGGTGTTGCCTTAGGTTTGCGATAACCATTTTGCGTTTTTCCCCGGCGCGATGAGGGCATCGCGCCCTACAGATATTTTATCTGTTCCGCACATCCCCCAAAACATCTCCAATTCCTAATTTCTAATTAACCTCCTAACTATTCCTCCGTCCACACCAAACTTTCAAACCAACGAAAAAAGGGGTTGTCCATTTTGCCGCTGCGCTCGCCGAATACACCGCGCAAACCGCGCATTTTGCTGGTTCCGCCGCCGGAGCTGCCGGTTCCTGCTGTGCAGGGCGGCGCGGTGGAAACCCTTGTCACCCACCTGATCCGTGAAAATGAACGGGCGGGCAAGCTGGACCTGCTGTGCGCCAGCATCCCGGACCCGGAAGCCGCCGCCCAGGCACAAGGGCTGCAGCACACCAAAATGCTGTACGTTGCCAAGCCCCGCGGCGTGCGCCGGTATTACCCCATGGTGTTTCTGGAGCGCTGCTTTGGCGTTGCCGCCCCGTATGACCCGTGGTATCAAAAGGTTCAGCTTTCCCTTGCACTGGAGCTGCCCACGCCGGATCTGATTGTGGCGGAGGGCGGTACCCTGACCCAGTGCAGCGCCATCAGCAAAATGTTCGGCAAGCGGCGTTGCCTGGCCCACCTGCACGGCCAGACCAGCTGTAGCCATGAGATGGACGCCATTTACGGCGGTATTCTGGCCCTGAGCGAGTTTATCCGCGATGATTACCTCAAAACCAGCGAGCTGGACCGCAAGCATGCCTACATCCTGCACAACTGCATTGATACCGCCCGCTTTGTGCCCGGCCCGGCGGATGCTGCGCTGCGGGCTTCCCTCGGCTTTGCGCCGGAAGATTTTGTTGTACTGTTCTGCGGCCGCCTGGAGCCGGATAAGGGCATCCACAAGCTGTTGGAAGCGATGGAGAATATCCATGACCCGCGCATCAAGCTGCTGATTGTGGGCAGCCCGTTTTTTGGCCGTACCCAGCAAAGCCCGTTTTTGCGCAAGTTGGAACAGCAGGCCGAGACCCTTGGCGACCGGGTGCGCTTTACTGGCTATGTGCCCAATGATTCGATGCCGGAATATTACCGCCTGGCGGACCTTGTCTGCGTGCCCACCTTGGTGGAGGAAGCCGCCGGGCTTGTGGCGGTGGAAGCCATGGGCTGCGGCCGACCGGTGCTTGCCACCCGCAGCGGCGGTATGCCGGAATATCTGGACGGCAGCCAGGCCGTGCTGGTGGACCGTGACGGCAATGTGGCCGGGCAGCTGAGCTTTGCCATCCGCATGCTGTACGAACACCCGGATCTGCGCGCCCAGATGAGCACCGCCGGTGCAAAGACGGCACAGCGCTATTCTTCTGCACGCTTTTATGATGATTTTGTACGCATTGTGTACGATTTTGGAGGTCACCTATGGAACAGCCCGTCATCTGTGTGATCGTTCCGGTATACAAGGCGGAGACCACCCTGCCCCGCTGCATTGAAAGCGTGCTGACCCAGCAGGTGCCGGGCGGCCTGCGGCTGATTTTGGTGGATGACCAGAGCCCGGACCGCAGCGGCGAAATCTGCGATGCTTACGCAGCAAAGGATCCCCGTGTGATGGTACTGCACCGCAGGGAACGCGGGGTTTCCGGCGCGCGCAATGCCGGGCTACGGGCCGCCACCGGCGAGTATATTGTTTTTTTGGACAGTGACGATGCCCTGCGCCCCGGCGCTTTGGCCGCCGCCCTTGCGGCACAGGCCGCTGCCCCCAACGCTTTTGTGCTTTGGCACTACACCATGCAGCCGGACGATGCCGCCCCTGTAACCTCGGCGGCCTGCCCGGCCCAACAAAGTGACCTGGCCCGCCTGCACCTGGACTGCCTGATTGCCATGCCGTGGAACAAGCTTTACCGGCGCACATACGCCCAGCAGCTTGCCTTTGACCAGGCTTATACCCTTGGCGAAGATTTGCAGTTTGTGCTGGATTATATTTCCCTGCTGGGGCGCTGCCAGCCGGATTTCAGCTATCTTGTGCTGGAAAGTGCCCTGACCTTTTACGATTGCAGCCGCACCGGCACCCTTTCCACCAAGTACCACGCCAATTACTGCGAAATTTGGCCCAAGCATTTTGCCAAGCTGAACGCCGCCTGCACCGCTGCTGCCTGCCCGCCGCAGGATATGCTGCCGCTGCACCGCGCGGAATTGCAGGTTTTGGCGGAGGGTGCCGCGGACATTTTGCGGCGGGACCCCGATGCCATGCCCGCACGCCGCGCCAAAGCCCGCACCGCGCTGCAAAGCCCATGGCTGAAAAGCCTGCTGGATACAATGCGCCATGAGCACTGTTATAGCCCCTATTACCTGCCCTGCCGCTGGAACAGCCTGCGTCTGCTATGGATGTTGTCCGAAGCTGCGCGCACGCAGAGCCCCCTGTTCGGCAAACTGGACTGGGCGGGGTATTATTTGCTGCTGGGCCGCATGAAGCGCGGCTGAACCGCAGCCTGCTTTATCTCTGGTATTACAGTACATTTCCCCCAGGCAGCGCCGCTGGCTTGCCTGGGGTTTTGTTTTTGCATCGTCAGGTTTTTGGGGTTGTAGATTGTATTCACCTGCTTAACATGGTATAATGGGACAGAATTATCTCTTTGTACTATTTTTAACACATTTGGGAGAATTATTTAATAGTCAACCACTGCAGCGGCACTGCTTTTATGTGTTTGGCCGCTAAATCTGTTTTGGAGTGTTTTAGATGATGTTTTTATCGCGTGCAGAGTCCTCTTATCTGCACCAGCACCTAAGCGTTGTGCGCCATGCCACCCTGGACCCGGAGGGCCCCGGTGTGCTGCGCATTCACCTGCTCCCTTGCAAAAAAGCACGGCGCAATGTGCCGTTTGTTGCACTTTTGAACGGGCAGGATATTTTGCCGCTCAGCGTTTCCTGGGCCATTCTGCTGGCAGGGCTGATGGATGCCCTGCAGCCTTTTGAGGGCAAGGAGATCACCGAGGACCAGTGGGCCGGCATTGCCGCCCAGACCGTGGAAACCACCGCTGCCGTTTACCCCAAAACGGCCCCTGACCAGATCCGCGCGGATTTGAATGCCATGCTGACCTCCTTCCGCGCGCTGACCGCCGGGCAGGAACCGCCCGTGCATGTGCAGCCGATGGACCTTGGCTCTTACGCCCGCTATATGGCAGCCCCCCACCGTATGGACCTGATGGTAAGCTCCATGGAAAAGGACGGTGCCTGGCACTGCAACCAGAAATGCCTGCACTGTTACGCCGCCAACCAGCCCCTTGGCGCGGTGAAAGAGCTGGATACCGACCAATGGCTGGCTGTTATCCAAAAATGCCGCGCGGCGGGCATTCCGCAGCTGACCTTTACCGGCGGCGAACCCACCATACGCAATGACCTGGTCAGCCTGGTGCATGCCGCACAGTGGTTTGTTACCCGGCTGAACACCAACGGCCGCATGCTGACCAGCGCCCTTTGCCGGGAACTGGCGGACGCCAGCCTGGACAGCGTGCAGGTCACCCTGTATTCGGCAGATAAAGCCATCCACAACACGCTGGTGGGTGCCCCCGGCTATGCGGACACCATCAGCGGCATCCGCAATGCGGTGGAGGCGGGGCTGAATGTCAGCATCAACACCCCGCTGTGCAGCCTGAACCAGAATTACACCGCAACGCTGGCGCTGGCCAACTCTCTCGGTGTGCGCTATGCCACCTGCAGCGGGCTAATTCCCACCGGCGGGGCCGAAACCGACCCCAGCAAGGCCACCCTCTTAACGCCAGAGGCACTGACCGCCGTGCTGCGCCCCGCGATGGCCTATGCTGAACAAAACCACATGGAGATCAACTTTACCAGCCCCGGCTGGCTGCCGGATGCGGTACTGTTGGACCTTGGCTTTACCCAGGTGCCCAGCTGCGGGGCCTGCCTTTCCAACATGGCCGTTGCGCCGGACGGCACCGTTCTGCCCTGCCAGAGCTGGCTGCGGGAGGGCGCTGGCCTGGGCAACATCCTGCATGACCCCTGGCACAAGATCTGGAATGCCCCCGCCTGCCGCCGTGTGCGGGAAGAAAGTGCGAAAATGGAACACATCTGCCAGCTTGGCACAACCGTTCCCGCACAGGGAGGTTTGTGATGAAACAATCCGTTTTACGCTTTGCCGCGCAGCTGTGGGCTATGCTGGCCGTTCTGCTGCTGTTTGTTGCCGCCGCCCTGCCCGCCCATGCGGATGACGGCGACATGGATGAGATCACCCACTATACCGTAACAGTGGACACCCGCGCCGATGGCTCCGCCGATATCACCTATGAGCTGGACTGGAACGTGATCGGCGGCAGCCTGGATGAACCGCTGACCTGGGTGCGCATCGGCCTGCCCAACAGCCACAACGACAGCCTGGTCAACCTGACGCCGGATACAGTTCTTAACGTAAGTTCCGTGGATGACGGCGGTTCCTTTGCCAAGGTTGATTTTATCAACGCCTACTTCCCGCCGGATATTGCCGCCACCATCGGCGCACAGAGCAGCGTACACTTTGCGTTCCAGGTACACCAGTCCCATCTGTTTTTGCTGAACGAGGACGGCAACGCCGACTACAGCTTTACCCCCGGCTGGTTCGATGATTTGTGTGTGGATGAGCTGACCATCCGCTGGGTGGCGCTGGACGGTATCCAGGCCGATAACGACAGCCAGGACGGCAACTATCTTGTGTGGAACTTTGGCCCGCTGGACCATGGCGAAAGCGCCACGGTGCATGTCAGCGTTCCCGCCCATACAGCACAAAACTACTCCCCCGATGCTGCCGCAACGGACAGCGAAATGTATTATGACGACAGTGACCAGGTACTGGTTTTCTTCTTCGTGCTCCTTCTGGTCATTATCGTGATTGCGCGGATCACGGTTTCCGTTTCCCGCACAAACGGGGTCTGGAACGGTGGTTTTGGCGAGGATGACCCCGACGACTGGTACTGGTATTCCAACGGGCACACCCATATCCATGTTGCCCGCAATCTGCCCCCGCCGGAAGGCTACCATCGCGTTCCCCCACCCGCAAACTTCAAGGCCGGGGGCGGAAAGACCCGCGGCGGTGGTGCCGGGCGGCACAGCGGCGGTTCGGACCACTCCAACCATTCCAGCTGCGCGTGTGCGTGTGCCTGTGTTTCCAGCTGTGCATGCGCCTGCGCGTGTGCAGGCGGCGGCCGCGCCGGATGCAGTGCCAAAAACTTTTATAAAATTACCGTGAAAAAAGCCGACTGATATAACGGAGGGCAAAGCCATGAGCCTGGAAGATCAATACGATGCCTGGGTGCGCAGTGTGACCGGTACAGGCCGCCGCAGCGCTACCAAACAGGACCGCGATGCCGCGCAGAGCAGCCTGGACGCCATGCAGGCCCAGCTGGACGCTTTGGCCGAAAGCCAAAAACGCCAGAAATCTGCCGCGGACGCCCTGAACGCCGTGCAGCGCGCCGGCGCCGCCACCGCGGACAGTGTGCGCCGCATGAGCAGCGAGCTGACCCAAAGCCTGCGCCAGGACGGCCTGCTGGGCGGCAAAACCGCACAGCCCGCCCCCGCAGCAGAACCGGTAAAAGCCGGCCCGGAAAACTTTAATGGCCTGGCCGACCGGGTGCGCCAGCAGGTGCTGGGGCAGGATGCCTTTGTGGGGCAGGTGGTCAAGGCGTTCCGCCGCCCCTTTGTGATGGGCACCGCCGATACCGCCCATGCCCGCGGCAGCATGCTGCTGTGCGGCCCCACCGGTACCGGGCGGCACTATGCCCTGACCTGCATTGTGGACGAGATGGCAGGCCGCGGACTTTTGCACAGCGCCCTGATTGAAACGATGGATTTATCCCTGTACCCCGGCCCCGCACAGGAAAAGCTGTTTTTGCAGGACCTGTATGCCGCCTTGCAGTCTGACGCCGAGGTTCTGGCCTTTGACCATTACGAAAGCTGTGCATCCAATTACCTGAACATGCTGGCAACACTGGCCATTGACGGCACCCTGCCGCTGACCAGCCGCTATGTATTGCAGCGCGGCATTCTGGTGGATGTGGGCACCGCCCTGGCCCCCGGCGCGATCGGCGAATTGCAGGCTGCCGGCAAGTATTTTGTATTTTTCTCCAACCGGGACGAAACCGCCCTGGCGGACAAGTTCGGCGCGCGGTTCGTGGACGCGCTGGAGGGGGACATCTGCCGCACCCAGGCGTTCACCCCCGAAAGCCTGGCCGCTATTGCCGCGCGGGAGCTGAACCATCTGGCCCAGCGGGTCAAGGCGCAGTGCGGCCTTGTGCTTGCCATGGGCAGCGATGTGCGGGACCTGGTTGCCGCGCAGTACGGCAAAACCAGCGGCATGACCGCCATGCGCGATTATGTTGACAGCATCTACCGCGCCTTTGCAGAGTACGTTCTGGATGCGGACGACATTCCTACCGCCGGAACGCCCGCCAAATTGACGGTGGACGGCAGCCGCCTGATGGCCGCCATTGGCAGCGGTGAACCGTTTGACCTGCTGGCCCTGCTGCCCCGCCAGTACCGCGGCGATGTGGATGCCGTGGAAGCGGAGCTGGATGCCATTGTGGGCCTTGACGAAGTAAAGGATTTTGTGCGCGGCATTGCCCAGAACGTGCAGGCCCAGCAAAAGCGCAAAGCCCAGGGCCTGAAAGTTGCCGATGTGAACATGCACATGATTTTTACCGGCAACCCCGGCACCGGCAAAACCACGATTGCCCGCATTCTGGCCAAGTATCTGAAAGCCATCGGTGCGCTGCGCGGCGGCCAGCTGGTGGAAGTGACCCGTGCTGACCTGGTGGGCCGCTATGTCGGCCACACGGCCCCGCTGACCAACCAGGTGATCCAGAGCGCTTTGGGCGGCGTGCTGTTCATTGATGAAGCATACAGCCTGTACCGCGGCGGCGAGGACAGCTTTGGGCTGGAAGCCATTGACACCCTGGTAAAGGGCATTGAGGACCACCGCGATGACCTGGTGGTGATCCTGGCCGGATACAGCAAGGAGATGGCGCTGTTCCTGACGGCGAACTCCGGCCTGGCCAGCCGCTTCCCGAACCAGATCGAATTCCCGGATTACACAGGCGCTGAGCTTTTGGCGATCACCCAGAGCATTGCCAAAAGCAAGGGGTACCGCCTGGATGATGCCTGTGCGATGCCGTTGGTGGCATTCTTCGACCGCCGCCAGGCAGAGAACGCCGCCGAAAATGGCAACGGACGCATGGCCCGCAACACGCTAGAAAAAGCCATCCTGAACCAGTCCAAGCGCCTGGTCGCGGATGCTGACGCCGCGCTGGACCTGCTGCTGCCGGGGGATTTCGAACTGGAGTGATTCCTTACGGGAGTTTTCCGGCCTTTTTGAAAAAAGGCCTTGGCGAAAAACTTTAATGACTATCGCATAAATCACATAAGCTAAGATGTATCTGAAAACAAAGAAAATGACGGATATTTCGCAAAATCCCGCTGTGTTTGTAGAAATAGACTAAATTTTTGACTTTTCAGATACACCCTAAGAATAGGCATGCGGATTCTCGGTAGATACGAGGGTCCGCATGCCTTTGGTTTTGCGGGGGATCGGTTTGGAGTCTGGGATTTTGGTTTAAAAGTTTGCAGTGCGGCAGGGTTCCGCGGGACGATGCAAGCATCGTCCCCTACAAATGTTTTTAGGTTTGTGACACGTAATTTATGTTTCTCCCCCAGCGCGATGAGGGCATCGCGCCCTACAGGGTGTTTTATTGTTCGCCGCGCATTTCCAAATAGCAACAACCCTAATATTTTTCAGCGGCGCCCCGCGCCGCGGTCCACCACCATTATTCTTTATTCTTTTTTAATTATTCTTTCCAACCAGCACCTGCCCCGCCCCACCTCTAATTACTAATTACTAACCACTAACTACTAATTACTAATTACCGCCAAAAGCTCCTCCCTCCTAACTAAAAAAATCCGCCCCATCCAGAACAGCTCTCACCATTCTAAACGGGGCGGACAAAAGTTTGATTTACAGTACCTTGGACAAAAACGCTTTCAGGCGCGGATTGTCGGGGTCCTCAAAGAACTCCTGCGGGGGCTTATCGACCTTGATAACACCCTCATCAATAAAGATCACACGGTTGGCAACCTCGCGGGCAAAACCCATTTCGTGGGTCACCACCACCATGGTCATGCCATCGCGGGCCAGTTCTTTCATCAGTTCCAGAACTTCGCCTACCATTTCGGGGTCCAGCGCGCTGGTGGGCTCGTCAAACAACAGCACTTCAGGGTTCATGGCCAGTGCACGCACAATGGCAATGCGCTGTTTCTGGCCGCCGGAAAGCATGTTGGGGTAAACATCCGCCTTATCGGCCAGGCCAATGCGCTCCAGCAGCTCCATGGCCTGCTTGTCGGCAGCAGCCTGGCTCATACGGCCCAGGCGCACCGGAGCCAGCGTGATGTTCTTTTTCACCGTTAGGTGGGGGAACAGGTTAAAATGCTGGAACACCATGCCCATCTGGGCGCGGGTGGCATCAATGTCGCGTTCGGTGATCTCTTTGCCGTCCAGCATAACCGTGCCGCCGTCCGGTTCTTCCAGGCGGGTCAGGCAGCGCAGAAAAGTGGACTTGCCGCAGCCGGAAGGCCCAACCAGGCAGACAACATCGCCCTTATTGATGGTCAGGTCAATGCCCTTGAGCACATCCAGACCGTTATAGTTCTTTTTTAAGTCCTTAACGACGATCACTCTTCGCCAGCCTCCCTTCCAGTTTGCCAAGCAGCCAGGTAAAGATCATAACCAGAATCAGATACATCAGTGCCACGCCGAACAACGGGAACATCGGCTCGTAAGTACGGTTCATGATGCCCTGTGCAGCGTACAGCAGCTCCTTGCCGCCAATAACGGTGATGAGCGAGGTATCCTTGAGAAGGATGATGAACTCATTGCCCAGGGCAGGCAGCACCGAGCGGATGGCCTGCGGAATCACGATCAGCACCATGGTTGTCATGTAGTTCAGGCCCAGGCTGCGGCCGGCTTCCATCTGGCCGGGGTCAACGGCCATCAGACCGCCGCGGATGATCTCCGAAACATACGCACCGGAGTTAATGCCCAGTGCCAGCGCGCCGACCATGGTAAAGTTGCGGCTGTTGGCAAAGATAACCATGCTCATAATCAGCATCTGCACCATCATGGGGGTGCCGCGGATCACAGTGGCGTATAGCTTGCATACAGCGTTGGCAACAGCAAGAGCCGGGTTGTGGTGGCCGCGGCGCTGCTGGTCATGCGCAACACGCACCAGGGCAACCACGCTGCCCAGCACCACGCCGATCGCCAAAGCAATTGCCGTTACATACAGCGTGGGGATGACCCCTTTGAGGTATTGCTGCCAGCGGTTTGAGGCAATAAATGCCTGGTAGAATTTGACGAACAGATCCTGCCCGAAATCCAGCTTTGTACCAGCTTTCGCCAGCTGGGTCAGCATTTCGTATTGTGCGGCCATCCGCATTCCACACCTTTCCTGTGTTCCGGCACCAGGGCACCGGGCGTTTATTTTACGGTCTTACCAACAAAAGGGAGGCGCCCCTGTGGGCCACCTCCCTGTGGCACTTGTGAAAAAGCTGCTTTATTCAGCAGTGATGTACTTGTCCACGATAGCCTGCAGGGTGCCGTCGGCCTTCAGCTCTTCCAGAGCGGTGTTGATGGCATCCTTCAGTTCGGTGTTGCCCTTACCAACGCCGATTGCGTAGCTTTCTTCCACGTAAGCGGTATCCAGCAGCTTCAGGCCGGGGTTGGCAGCAACAAATTCCTTAGCGGGAGCGTTATCAATAACAACGCAGTCAACCTGGCCGTTGTTCAGCATCTGCACGGCAGTCAGGCCGTCGTCGTAAGCAACAATGTTCTCATCGCCAAAGTCGTCAGAGCAGTACAGGTAGCCGGTGGTACCGCGCTGGGTGCCGATTTTCTTGCCAGCCAGGTCATCCACGCTGGCAATATCGGAATCTTCCTTGACGATGATGGACTGGATGCCGGTTGCGTAAGAATCGGTGAAGTCCATCACGTTCTGGCGCTCGTCGGTAACGGTAACGCCAGCCATAACCATATCGGACTTGCCCTGCTGTACAGCCAGCAGTGCAGCGTCAAAGTCCATATCATCGATCTGCAGCTCCAGGCCCAGCTTGTCAGCAATAGCCTGTGCGGTCTCAATGTCGATGCCCTCAAATTCGCCGGAATCGGTGGTCATCTCGTACGGGGGGAAGGCTGCGTTGGTAGACATGATCAGCTTGCCCGGCTCAACGGTGGACAGCTCAGCAGTTTCAGTCTCGCTGGCTGCTTCAGAGGAAGCGGCCTCGGGGGAAGCAGCCTCGGAAGATGCAGCAGAAGAAGCGGTGGAACCGCAGGCAGCCAGGCTCAGGACCAAGGCAGCGGCAGTCATCAAAGACAATGCTTTTTTCATTACAATATACCTTCTTTGTTCATGGTTCTCTGATTTTCAAGGTGTATCTGAAAACAAGGAAAATGACGGACATTTCGCAAACACAAGCAGGATGTAATCCTTTCTGGATTCCAAGGCTTTTTAACGCAAAATCCGGCTGCGTTTGTAGAAATAGACGATACTTTCGACTTTTCAGATATACCCTAGCGCAGCGGCGGAACTTTCCCTCTTTCCGGAGCTGCATCAGGATAAATTCTAGTATAATACATAAATATTCAAAGTCAATGTATAAATATTGGATTCAGCATTTTGCGGCAAGATGGCTGCCCGCCCCACCAGAAATTGTGCATTTTTCAAGCCTGCATTTCACAGTTTTTCCTGATATATTGACGCCGTAAGTTAAACGTGGTAAACTTTACGCGTTCATGAGCGAAATTCATGCCATTCAGTCGAAATAAACCGGCTTGCATTACCTTGCCGTACAAAAAAGAGGAATCAATATGCTGACATTAGGTGACCTGCACATTGGGCAGGATGCAATCATCCGCGTGGTAGGCGGTGAGGGCGAGCTGCGCCACCACCTGCTGGATATGGGGCTGACCCCCGGCACCGAGGTAACGCTGCGCAAAACGGCTCCCATGGGGGACCCCATTGAAGTGGAGCTGCGTGGTTATGAGCTGACCCTGCGCCTGGCCGATGCGCAGAAAATTGAAATTGACAGCGTGCACGCAACGGACCGCGCCGCCCCCAGCGAAGAGCGCCACAAGGTGGTAGCCCACCCCGGCGTTGGCGAGCTGGACAAAGCCGCCAGCTACCACGAGCGCAAAGCCGGCGCCCCCATTGCCGCCGGTGCACCGCTGACCTTTGCCCTGGCCGGCAATCAGAACTGCGGCAAAACCACGCTGTTCAACCAGCTGACCGGCTCCAACCAGCATGTGGGCAACTTTCCCGGCGTTACGGTGGACCGCAAGGACGGCGTGATCCGCAACCACAAGGAAGCCACCGTAACGGACCTGCCGGGCATTTATTCCCTGTCCCCTTACTCCAACGAGGAGATTGTCACGCGGGATTTTATTCTGAGCGAGCACCCGTCCGGCATTATCAACATTGTGGATGCTTCCAACATTGAGCGCAACCTGTACCTGACCATGCAGCTGATGGAGCTGGATACCCCCATGGTGCTGGCGCTGAACATGATGGACGAAGTGCGCGCCAACGGCGGCACCATCATGGTAAACCAGCTGGAAGAAACGCTGGGCATTCCGGTTGTTCCCATTTCTGCCGCCAAAAATGAGGGCATTGACGAGCTGATCGAACATGCCATCCATGTGGCGCGCTACCGGGAGCTGCCGGGCCGCATCGACTTCTGCACGGCAGGCAGTGACCCAGCAGACCCCAGGGGCGCGGTGCACCGCTGCATCCATTCTGTCGGACATTTGATTGAGGACCATGCCGCTGCCGCCGGGCTGCCGCTGCGCTTTGCCGCCACCAAGCTGGTGGAGGGAGACACCCTGATTGAAAAAGCCCTGCAGCTGAACCCCAACGAAACGGATATACTGGGCCACGCCATTGCTGAAATGGAAACCGTGACCGGGCTGGACCGCGAAGCCGCCCTTGCGGACATGCGCTTTACCTTTATTGAAAAGCTGTGCTCCGCCACGGTGGTGAAGCCGGGCGAAAGCCTGGAGCATAAGCGCAGCGTTGCCATTGATAAGATCCTGACCGGCAAATACACTGCCTTGCCCTGTTTTGCGGGCATTATGGCGCTTGTTTTCTGGCTGACCTTTGGCGTGGTGGGCTCCACCCTTTCGGACTGGATGACCCTTGGCATCGACTGGTTTACCGGCATTGTGGATCATGCCCTGACCGCATACCAGATCAATCCCGTTGTGCACAGCCTTGTGATCGACGGCATTTTTGCCGGTGTTGGCAGCGTGCTGAGCTTTTTGCCCACGATCGTCATTCTGTTCTTCTTTTTGTCCATCCTGGAAGATACCGGTTACATGGCCCGCGTGGCCTTTGTTATGGACAAGCTGCTGCGCCGCATTGGGCTTTCGGGCCGCAGCTTTGTGCCCATGCTGGTGGGCTTTGGCTGCTCGGTTCCCGCCATTATGGCAACCCGCACCCTTTCCAGTGAGCGTGACCGCCGCATGACGATTTTGCTGACCCCGTTCATGAGCTGTTCCGCCAAGCTGCCCATTTATGCGCTGTTCACCGCCGCGTTTTTCCCGCGGGTATGGCGTGCACCGGTCATGATTTTCCTCTATCTTTTCGGCATTTTGTGTGGTATACTGTATTCGCTGATCCTCAAGCAGACCTGTTTCCGCGGTGAACCGGTACCCTTTGTGATGGAGCTGCCCAACTACCGCCTGCCTTCGCCCAAAAGCGTCGGCCAGCTGATTTGGGAAAAGGCCCGTGATTTTATTCAGCGTGCCTTTACAATTATCTTTGTTGCAACCGTCGTGATCTGGTTCCTACAGACGTTCGACACCCGCCTGAATGTTGCTGCCACCCCGGATTCCAGCCTTCTGGCTTTGGTTGGCAGCCTGATCACCCCCATCTTCAAGCCCCTTGGCTTTGGCGACTGGCGCATTTCCACTGCGTTGATCACCGGCTTTACCGCCAAGGAAAGCGTTGTTTCCACCCTGACCGTCCTGCTGGGCGGCGATACCGGCGCGCTGAACATGCTGTTCACCCCGTTTACTGCGCTGGTTTTCCTGATCTTTACGCTGTTGTATACCCCCTGTGTTGCAGCCATTGCCGCCGTCAAGCGGGAACTGGGCGGTGGCCGGGCTGCACTGGGTGTGGTACTGATGCAGTGCGGCATTGCCTGGGTTGTGGCGTTTGCCGTGCACTGTGTAGGGGTTTTGCTGGGGTTGGCATAAGGGCAGCGTATTCACCTGTCACTTTGTTTTCGCTTGACCCATAGGGAGGTTTTTTCCATGTCACTTCAAAGTATCCTTGTTCTGGTTATTATTTTTGTTCTGCTCGGCGTTGCCATCGGTTTTATTGCCAACAGCGAAAAGGGCTGGCACGGCGGCTGCACCGGCAACTGCGCCAGCTGCCAGGAACACTGCAATGACAAACAGAAAAAGAACCCGCCCAAGCAGCAGTGATGTCCAGACCGAAGGAGACCGCCGTATGACTGCTGTTCAACAATCCGCCGCTCCGCACCCTGCCGTGCGCCAGCGCATTGACTGGATTGATACCGCCAAAGGTCTGTGCATGATTCTGGTGATTGTGGGGCACACCCTGCCCTACGGCAACCTGATGCGCAATTTCATTTTTTCGTTCCACATGCCGGCCTTTTTCTTTCTGACCGGCTATACGGCCCGCCGCCCGGATACCTGGCAGGGTTTTGCCCGCCGGGTCAGGAAGGACTTTGTTGCACTGATCGTTCCCGTGCTGGGTGTGGTGCAGGTGTTCAACGTTTTGCTGAACTTTTTCCTTTCTGATGACAGAAGCCTGACCAACCTGTGGGATATTGCCCGCTACAATGCCATCACCCTGTTCTGGGCCAGCGGTAACCCTGCCGACGGCATTCCCAGCTGCGGCATGCCATGGTTTTTGTTTGCACTCTTCTGGGGCAAGCTGATCTGGGAGCTGCTGGGGCTTTTGTTCCCCAAAGGGGATTTTGCCGTCAGTTTCATTGTCATGCTGTTCGGGGCATACATCGGGCAGGTACAGTATCTTCCCCAATGTCTGGATGTTGCAATGGTCGTTGTCATGTACCTCACATTGGGGCAGCTGTTCCGCCAGCATCAGGCACTGTTGGATCGTTACCGGGTCCCGCTTTTCCTTGCCATGCTGATCCCCTGGGCATGGTGCTGCCAGCAGGGCATTTATATTGAACTTGCTTCCCGCACATACTCCAATTACATTTTGTGCGCTTCCATCAGTGTATGCGGCATCTGGATCTTCTGCCATCTGTGCCGTGAACTGAACGCCAATAACGCTTTGCGGCCGGCGCTCAGCTTTTTGGGGCGGCACAGCCTGTGGCTGTTCTTTGTGCACCATATGGATGTGTTTACCAGTGCCATCTGGCAAAAAGACCGCCTTCTGTTCACGCTGCCCTGCCGCATCGGGTGGGACATCCTGCTTTCCCTGCTGCTGCTTGGCTGCTGGACATTGCTGCGCACCGGCTGGCGCAGGCTGACCGCAAAATAAACTCTTTGAACCGTTCTGCATCCCCTGTTCCGGGCCTGCAGGGCGGTTTTTGTTTTGGCAGCGCTTTCTGCACAGTGCAAACATTGTTTTTTACCGCGGATTATGGTACAATGAATTGTCTATAAGTATGTATCGGGGATTCCCCTGAAATATCTATTTTTGAAAGGGCTTTTTATGGCAGAGCAACGCAACCAGACCCCTGCCGGGGATAACACGCAATGGACCACCATCATTCGGCCGCGCACCGGCTGGTTTGATGTGGACCTGGAAGAGCTGTGGCGCTACCGTGACCTGATTGTCATGTTCGTCAAGCGCAACTTTACCGTCATGTACAAGCAGACCATCCTGGGGCCGCTGTGGATCATCCTGAACCCGCTTATCACCACGGTGCTGTTCAACGTGGTGTTCGGCGGCATTGCCGGACTTTCTACGGACGGTACGCCGAGCTTTTTGTTCTACATGGCAGGCAATACGGTGTGGACCTTTTTTGCCTCCTGTATCAACGGCACGGCCAACACCTTTGTGGCCAACAGCCAGGTGTTCGGCAAGGTGTATTTTCCACGGCTTACCACCCCCATCAGCCAGGTATTGACCAGTTTGATCAACTTCTTTATCCAGTTTGTCATGTACATTCTGTTCTGGGTCTACTTTGCCGTGACCGGGTCCGGTGTACACCTGACGGCCTGGGCGTTTGCCGTGCCGCTGGTGGTGCTGGAAGTCATGTTGCTGGGCCTGGGTGTGGGCATTATCGTTTCCGCCCTGACCACCAAGTACCGTGACCTTGCCATTGCTGTGAGCTTTGGCGTGCAGCTGTGGATGTACATTTCCCCCGTGGTCTATCCCCTTTCCAGCCTGGAGGACTCCCCCCGGCTGCAGATGCTGATGCGCTTGAACCCCATGACCGCCCCGATTGAGGTGTTCCGCATGGGCACCCTTGGCACCGGCACGGTAGAAGTGGGCAACCTGATTTACAGCCTGATTGTTACCGCAGCCGCCCTTGTGCTGGGCGTGGTACTGTTCAGCCGCATTGAAAAGACCTTTATGGATACCGTGTAAGGAGGGGCGCAGATGGAAAACCAGACACATGCACAAAACCAGCGCGTACCCGTCATTCAGGTATCGGGCTTGAAAAAGCAATACAAACTGGGCCAGATTGGCGGCGGCACTTTGACGCATGACCTGCAAAGCTGGTGGGCCCGTGTGCGCGGCAAAGAGGATCCCAACACCGTGATTGGCACGGATGCCCGCCTGTTTGGCAAAACCTTTATGGCGCTGAACGGCGTGGACCTGACCGTGTACAAAGGCGAAGCGCTGGGCATTATCGGCCGCAACGGCGCAGGCAAATCCACCCTGCTCAAAATTTTGTCCCGCATTACCGCCCCCACGGAGGGCGAGATCCGGCTGCGCGGGCGGGTGGCTTCCATGCTGGAAGTGGGCACCGGCTTTAACAACGAGATGACCGGCCGCGAGAACATCTACATGAACGGCGCTATTCTGGGCATGACCCGCGCCGAGGTCGATTCCAAGATCGACCAGATCATTGAATTTTCGGAGTGCGGAGATTTTATTGATACCCCCGTCAAGCGGTATTCCAGCGGCATGTTCGTCAAGCTGGCGTTTGCCGTTGCCGCCCACCTGGACAGCGAGATCATGGTAATGGACGAAGTGCTGGCCGTAGGCGATATGAAGTTCCAGCAGAAATGCCTGGGCAAAATGAGCGATGTTGCCGGGCAGGAGGGCCGCACCGTCCTGTACGTCAGCCACAACATGAGCACCATCCGCCAACTGTGCACCCGCTGCGTGGTGCTGGACCAGGGCCGCGTGATCTTTGACGGCGATGTAGAACAGGCCATTGCTGTGTATATGGAAACCACCGATGTGAACGTGGTCCACTATGACCTGCTGGATGTTTCCCGCATGAACGCCAGCGCAGGCAAGCGGATGCGGCTGGAAACGCTGGACTTTGTGGGCAAGGAATCCAGTGTGTTTGCGGACACCGAAAAAATTCGGGTGCGCATTACCTGGCGTGTTTCGGAGCCGTTTGCCGGGGTACACTTAAAGCTGAACCTGCATTTCCGGGATTCGACCCCCGTGGGCATTACCCACCCGGTCAACCTGGGCGCCGCCGTGCCCGGCAAGCTGTATACCACCGAGTTTGAGTTTGACCCCAGCCTGCTGGGCGAAGGCCAGTATTTCTTCTATGTGGATGTGTTTGACGGCGTGCTGACCCAGGCTGTCTGCCTGGACAAGCCAGTGACCGAGTTTGCGTTTGAGGTAACCTCCGGCGATTTGACCATGCCGGAATGGGCACCGGGCTGGGGCCGCATCCACTTCCCGCCGGTCAAAGTGTTGGAGAATGGATACGATGGGTGATATTTTCATCTGCCACACGCTGTATCATGTGTTAATCGCGCTGGTGCGCGCGCTGCGCAGCCGCCCCGGCAAGTCCACCCTTGTGCTGAGCACCTGTGTGCCGGAAGCCGAAACCCTGCGCGCTAAATTGCTGGACGCCGCGCCGGATCTGTGGGACGCTGTTTTGATCGTGGACGAGGAAAAGCGGGACGCACAGAACAGCGAAGGCGGTTTTGCCCGCCGGCGCCCCCCGTTCCGCAAGCCGTATTTTACGCTGCCCAAGGGGCATGTGTACATCAGCAATGACTGGAGCGCTTTAGGGCGCTACCTGCAGCGGGAGCGCCGGGTTTATACCCTGTGCGAAGATACCTTTGGCGGCACGTTGGACCCTGACCAGCACCTGCTGGACGAGCAGCGCACCAACCCCCGCGGCCCCTACCGCTACTGGGGCGACAGCCCCTGCTGCCGCACAGTGGAAAGCGAGGACGCCGCGCGGTGCAGCATTTTTGGCGTAGACAAGCTGGTAACGGTATCCAAAGCGCAGCTGCTGGAAAGCCTGACGGAGGAAGAAAAAGCCATCATCCGCCGGGTGTTTTTGGCCGCCCCCCTGCCGGAGCATGTGCAGGGTGCCTGCCTGCTTTTGCCCCGCAGCTTTGTGCTGGACGGATTGATGGACCAGCCCACACAGGACGCCATGTTTGCGGCTGTTGCCAAGAAATACTGCACAGAACCGCTGTTTATCAAAACCCACCCGCGGGATACCACGGATTATTCCAAGCTGTTCCCTACTGCTGTTATCCTGCCCCGCACCATGCCAAGCGAGGTTCTCAATTTCTGCCTGCCCTTCAAATTCCAGCGCGCCGTCACCGTGCAAAGCTGGGTCCTGCGCGGCTTTACCGCCGCGGAAGAAAAGGTGTTTGTGGGACTGGAAGAGGCAGAAAAGTTGGTGCAGGGGTAATGCCTCCCCTTGAGGGGAGGTGGCCGAGCGCAAGCGAGGTCGGAGGGGTGGCTCCCTTACCGCCGCCTAAATTATAAGCCGGAAAGGGACGTACCATTCTATGCGCCTGCCACGTAATTCCAACAACCTTACCCATGCCCGTTCCCTGCGCAAAAACATGACTGATGCGGAGCGCAAACTGTGGTACGAATATCTGCGCCCCTGCCCTTACAAATTCACGCGTCAAAAGAGCGTTGGGCCCTATATCCTTGACTTTTATTGTGCTTCTACCCAATTAGCGGTTGAAATTGATGGTTCGCAGCATTACGAACCACAGGGGCAGCAGCAAGATGCCGCCCGGACCGCTTACTTACAGGCGTTTGGTATTTCTGTCCTGCGGTTTTCCAACCGGGATGTTCTGCTCAATTTAGAAGGCGTTGCAACCGAAATTGAGCGCACAATCCTGATGCGGATACCCAAATAGAATTATTTGTAGCGATTTATAGTTATCTCTTCGGGAACCCCCCCTCAGTCCGCTGCGCGGACAGCTCCCCTCAAAGGGGAGCCAATGCTTCTTTTAGGAGGTTGCTTACTATGAAACTTATCGGCGTCATTCCCGCCCGTTATGCCAGCACGCGGATGCCGGGCAAGCCGCTGGCGGATATTTTGGGCAAGCCCATGATCTGGTGGGTGTACCAGGAAGCCAAAAAGTGCAAAAAGCTCGATGATGTGTTTATCGCCACCGATGATGAGCGCATTGCCGAAGCCTGCCGCACCTACGGCATGGAATACTGCATGACCAGCCCCGACCATGACACCCCCACCGGGCGCATCTGGGAGGTTTCCACCAAGGTAGAAGCCGACCTGTATCTGCAGATCATGGGTGACGAGCCGCTGATCAACGTAAAGGCGTTTGATTTAATCCTGCCGGACACCCTGCCGGAGGACCCGTATTATGTTGCTGTGCTGACCAACCGGATGGAGCACCCCGCGGATGTGATCGATTTTTCCAACCAGAAGGTCGTGACCAACGCCGCACGGGAAATTTTGATGATCTCCCGCAGCCCCATTCCCTACCCCAAAGGCACGCTGGATTTTGAATATGAGAAGGTGACCGGCATCCAGCTGTACTCCCGCCGGGCGCTGGCGTTCTACCACGAAACACCGAAGTCCATTCTGGAAAAAGCCGAAGAGAACGACATGATGCGCTTTGTGGAAAACGGCCACAAGGTACACGCCATCGTCAGCCCGTACAAGACTGTGAGCGTTGACACCCCCAAGGACCTTGCCCTTGTGAGCGAAATCCTGAAAGGAAAAGAATAAATGCCCGATATTAAACTGCTGGACTGCACCCTGCGTGACGGCGGCTATGTGAACAGCTGGAACTGGGGCTTTGCTGCAACCAAAGATATTATCGCCTCGCTGACCCGTGCCGGGACTGACATTGTGGAAGTGGGCTTTCTGCGCAATGTGGATGGCTACAACCCCGATGTGACCGTCTGCAACACCATTGAAGAGCTGAACAGACTGCTGCCTGCCCACACCGGCAGCACCATGTACAGCGGCATGGCCATGCGCTCCAATTATGATATCGCCAAGCTGTCCCCTTATGAGGGGCACGGCATTGAGATGCTGCGCATTACCGCCCACGATTACGATATCCGCGAAGGCATGGATTTTGCCCGCGAAGTCAAGGCCCGCGGGTACAAGCTGTCCATCAACCCCATCAACATTATGGGCTATGCCGACAAGGACCTGCTGTGGATTTTAGACCAGGTAAACGAGATCCACCCGTACCAGTTCTCCATTGTGGATACCTTCGGCAGCATGCGGCGGCGTGACTTAGAGCGCATCGTCAGCCTGGTGGACCACAACCTGGCCCCGGATATCCGCGTGGGGCTGCACCTGCATGAGAACATGGCGCTCTCTTTCTGCCTGGCGCAGGAATTTCTGGACAAGCACCTGGGCCGCGATACCGCTGTGGACGGCAGCCTGATGGGCATGGGGCGCATTCCCGGCAACCTGCCCATTGAGCTGATTGCCGACTATATGAACGAGACCCTTGGCTGCCATTATGACATTGACGAGATGATGGATGCCATCCAGGACCATATTGCCCCGCTGAAAGGCGAAACCGCCTGGGGTTACACCCCGGCTTACTTCCTGAGCGCACGGTACAACCTGCACCGCGATTACGCCGAGCATTATCTGGACAAAGGCGATTTGACCAACCGGGACATCAACCATATTCTGGCCGGTTTTGACCGCAGCAAGGCCACCGCATACGATAAAGACTATGCCGACCGCCTGTACCGCGAATACCAGAACCGCGCCATTGACGACACCGCTGCGCTGGATACCCTGCGCACCGCGTTTGGCGGCAAGACCGTGCTGGTGCTGGCCCCCGGTGCCAGCCTGGCGGACGAAACCGGGCGCAATGCTGTGGCCGCCGCCAAGGCGGACTGCATTGTTTCGGCCAATTTCTGCCCGGAATTCTGCCGGCCGGATTACGCATTTTTTACCAACAGCAAGCGGTTTGAAAAGCTGGACCTTGCCGCCCTGCCCTGCCCTGTTGTGCTCACCTCCAACCTGCGGCCGCTGCCGCAGGGGGCGCTGGCGGTCAATTATGACCGGCTGGCGGCCCCGGATGTGCAGAACGCATCCCTTGGCAGCAACAGCGTACTGATGCTGCTGCGGCTGCTGCGGCTGTGCGGTGCCAAGGCCGTGCTGCTGGCCGGGGCCGATGGCTACAAGCCCGGTACCCCCGCCTATGCCGACAGCCTGCTGCACGCTCACACCGGGCGCGGAGCTGCGTTCAACACCGCCATGGCAGGTGCCATCAAAGCCTGCGGGCTGGATGTGACCTTTATCACCCCAAGCGAATACGCAAAATAACGAGGTTTGCCCATGATTCGACTTTTGGTTCTGGATGTAGACGGCACCATGACAGACGGCGGCGTGTACTATGATTCCACCGGCAACGAGCTGAAAAAGTTTGCCATCAAGGATGGGGCCGGGATCGTGCTGGCCCGCGCGGCAGGGATGCAGGTTATGATCTGCACCGGGCGCGAATGTGAAGCCGTGCGCCGCCGTGCCCAGGACCTGCACATTGACTATCTGTTCCAGAACGTACACGACAAAGCTGCCTTTTTGAGCCAGTTTATGGCAGAGCACAGCCTGACCAAGCAGGATGTTGCCTATTGCGGCGATGACCTGAACGATTTGACCGCCATGGCCCTGTGCGGCTTTGTGGCCTGCCCGGCCGATGCTGCCGGCCCTGTGCTGGGGCGGGCGGATTTCATCTGCCGCCAAAACGGCGGCGAGGGCGCTGTGCGCGGCACGGTGGAAGAGATCCTGCTGCGGGACGGCCGCCTGCCTGCCGCCGTTAAAAAAGCCTTTGGCGCAGAGATTTGATGGGTGCGGCTGAAACGTTAAATATTCCGGCGTTTGTTTTGGACACCCCCTGAACGCTGAACCACCAAAACCGTGAGGAGCCCGTATGAGCAAAATAAAGGATTTTCTGAAAAGCCCGCTGGGCACCGCCCTGTGCGCCGCTGCTGCCTGCCTGCTGGCCGTGGTGCTGGTTTGGTTGGCCGCGGTGCGCCCCAACAATGACAAGAGCCTGTCGGAACGCATCAGTGATGATTACAGCCAGTACAGCGCCGAGCTGAACGAAGCCAACGGCGCTGCCCAGACCTTTGATACCGACAATGACCTGCTGGCCATGGCCTTTGTGTTTGGCACCAGCAACGGCCAGCCCACCGGTGAGCTGCACCTGGAACTTGCCGATGCCGACACCGGCGAGGTGCTGGCCCGCTCCACCGGCGATATGGCGAACATTGTGGCCGGGCAGTACACTGGCATGGGGCTGGATACCCCCGTGACCGGCAGCGCAGGCCGCCGCTACCGCGTGACCCTGAAACCGGAGTATACCGGTTCCGGCCGGTTGACCGTGGGCTGCAGCAACGGCGCTGTGCTGTGGAACGATACCTTTACCGTAAACGGCGAAGCCGTGGACGGCACGCTGGCGCTGCTGGTGACTTACAAACAGATTGGCGGATTTTTGACCCGGTTCTTTTTGCTGGTCGGGCTGCTGGCCAGCGTTGTGGTGTTCCTTGGCATTTATTTTGCCATGCGGGGCCGCATGCCGCTGCACCGGCTGGTGTTTGTGCTGGTGCTCTGCTTTGGCATGCTGTACAGCTTTGTGCTGCCGCCCTATGCCGCACCTGACGAAAAATACCACATCAACCAGTCCTTTACTTTAGCCTGCAAGTGGGCCAACATGCTCTCGCCGGATGAATGGCGGATGGGCAATGTGCCGCTGGATATGACCTACCGCCGCGAGCACGACTTTGACCCCCTGCTGCAAAATGAAAAGACCACCGTGTTCAGCTGGCAGGAACTGAGCGAAAACCTGTTCACCACCACCCCTGACAGTTTTGACAGCCACACTGCGCTGGAAGAACTGCAGACCGACCGCAACCCCACGCTGTACCTGTTCAGCGCGGCGGCGGTGTTCCTGGCATATGTTTTTCACCTTGGCTTTGTTCCGGCGCTGATGCTGGGGCGCACAGCAAATTTAATTGTGTTCGCTTTGTTAGCGGCGCTGGCCGTTAAAGCCGCGCCGTTTGGCAGGCGGGTATTCGCTGCGGCGGCCCTGCTGCCCATGACGCTGCATCTGGCGGCTTCTTTCAGCCGGGATTCCCTGCTGCTGGGGCTGGCGTTTGCCTTTACTGCGCTGTGTATGCAGGCGATTTTTGGCTGCAAGGACGGCACGGTGCTGCCGGTGCGGCTGTGGCTGCCGCTGGCGGTGTTCGGCATCCTGCTGGCACCGGCCAAGCTGGTTTACCTGCCGCTGGCAGCGTTGTTCCTGCTGATTCCCAACAGCCGCTTTGGCCAGAGCGCCGCAACAAAAAAAGCCGCTTATCTGGCCGGATGCGTGCTGCTGGCGCTCAGCATCAACCGCGCTGTGCTGGTCACCTCGGTGGCCGGTTCTGCCGGGTTTGAAAATCAGACTACCCAGGCGGAACCCACCTCCGCACAGGGTTCTACCCCGGCTGCCGCGGTTTCTTATACAGCAACAGAGGCAGCTGACAATCGTACCCTGCATGCCGCCCCTGCCGCGGGTGACGGCAAAACCTCCAACCGGTTTGCCAATATGCCTGCCGAGTACCGCGAAAACACGGCTTCCAACTTTGTGCGCCGCCTGTATTACTGCGTGGAGGGCGTGACCGAGATCCCGCAGAAGGAGCTGGAGTTCTGGGTGCAGGCCTTGCAGGAGGGCGATGTGACCGCCGCCGTTCTGGGCCAGAGCTTTTTCTTCAGCCCGGAGGAAGTGGAGCATTCCAGCCTGACCGATGATGAATTCATGAGTGCGGCTTCCCTGGTTTACCTGGACCGCGACCTGATGACCACCGATGCCGAAATGTGCCGGGAACGGCTGGCCAATGCTGACCGCCGAGACTTTTTCAAGTCCATGTTCAGCAGTGATGAATGTGCAGAGCTGCTTTCCGCCTGCCAGATCTACCCCGGCGTGGAGGATGACCGCTACCCGCTGGACCGCAATGTGCTGATCAAAGAGATCGAAGCTGTCCGTACCGTGCGGGACAGCCAGAGCACCCCCAGCGAGGAAGACCAGACCACCTTTACCCCCGGTTACATTCTGCACAATCTGCCCGCCGTGGCTATGCTGCTGGTACGCAGCGTGGTGCAGGATGCTGACAACTGGGTGCGCGGCCTTGTGGGCGGCAGCTTAAGCTACAGCTCGCTGGACCTGGCCTGGTTCTGGGTGTTGGCGCTCTACCTGCTGCTGTGGTATGCCGCCGTTCCGGCGCAGGATGTTCCCGTGCCGGGGCTGCCCCAGGGGCGTTACCGGGTGTGGTGTGCGCTGGCCGCGCTGCTGTGCGCCGCGTTGGCCTTTGCCGGCTGCCTTGTGTGGACCCCGACCTATTACCAGACCGTTTACGGCTTCCAGGGGCGGTATCTTCTGCCCGTGCTGCCGTTGTTCCTGCTTACCTGCCTGCCCCGCCGGGTCCAGGTTGCCAGCGGCAAACAGTCCGCCTGCACCCTGGTCTGCTGCCTGTGCGTAGTCAACGCCGGGGTATTGCTGAACGCCATGCTTGCGGTGATTGCCCGATGACGATTTGTTATTTTTCTGCGCAGTACCTGCCCACGGTGGGTGGTGTGGAGCGCTACACCTGGAACCTTGCCCGCTGCACTGTTGCCGCCGGGCACCGCGCCATTGTGGTTACCAGTGCTCTGCCCAACCTGCCGGAGCACGAAATTGACGGGGACGGCATTGAAATTTACCGCCTGCCCGTCTGGCCTGTCATGAACGGGCGCTTTCCTGTCATCAAGCCGGGGGCGCGCTTTCACGCGCTGACCGCGCAAATCTGGGCGCAAAAGCTCGATTTCTGCGTGGTGCAGACCCGCATGTACACCCAAAGCGTCTGGGCTGCCCGCGCGGCCAAGCGCCGCGGTATCCCCATGCTGGTCATTGACCATTCCACCGGATACATGCCGATGGGCAACGGCCTGCTGGGGGCCTGCGGGCGGCTGTATGAGCAGATTGCCTGCCGCCTGGTGCACGGCACCGGCGCGCCGTTCTATGGCGTTTCTGCCGCTGCCTGCCGCTGGCTGCACACCTTTGGCATTACGGCTGCAGGAACCATGCCCAACGCCATTGACCCCGCTGCTTTGGAACAGGAAGCCGCCCACGCGCCAGACTGGCGCGCCAAGCTGAACCTTGGCGACCGTAAGATCGTGCTGTTTGTGGGCCGCCTGATTCCCGAAAAGGGCGCCGGATTATTAGCCCAGGCCGTGGCCCAGCTGCCGGGCGTTGTTCTGGTGGCGGCTGGCAGCGGTCCGCAGCAGCAGGAACTGGCGGACCTTGGGGCCGTTACCCCCGGTGCCCTGCCGCATGATGCGGTGGTTCAGCTGCTGCGGCAGGCAGATGTATACTGTCTACCCACCCGGTATGCCGAGGGCTTTCCCACCACCTTGCTGGAAGCCGCGGCCTGCCGCTGCCCCATCGTGTGCACCCGTACCGCCGGAACCGCGGAGCTGCTGCCGGACGATACCCACGGCATTGTGCTGCCCGGCCAGCCACAGGACGCCACGGTGGAAAGCATCCGCGCCGGGCTGCAGACCCTGCTGGATGATCCTGCCCGCGCCCATGCCTGTGCCGAGGCGGCGTACCGCAATGTGTACGCGCACTTTACATGGGATGCCGTATTTGATAAAATGATGGGGATCATAAAACAAAGCTGACATCTGCCCGGTGTTTGCCGGGCAAGTGGATAAGGAACATTTGTTATGTCAAAATTGCTGATTGTTATTCCTGCATATAATGAGGAAGCCAATATTGTCAAGGTCGTCAACGGCATTGTCAAGAACTACCCGCAGTATGACTATGTTGTAGTCAACGATGGCAGCCGTGATAAAACCGCGGCCATCTGCCGGGAACATGGGTTCCGCTTGATCGATCTGCCGGTCAACCTGGGGCTGGCAGGTGCATTCCAGACCGGGCTGCGCTATGCCGCCGAAAACGGGTATGACTGCGCCATGCAGCTGGATGCTGACGGCCAGCACCGGCCGGAATATATCGCCGCCATGCTGGAGGAGCTGGAAAGCGGGGCCGACATCGTGATTGGCAGCCGCTTTTTGACGGTGAAAAAGCCCAAAAGCCTGCGCATGCTGGGCAGTTACATCATCAGCTGGTCCATCCGGCTGACCACCGGCCGTGCAATCTGCGACCCCACCAGCGGCATGCGGCTGTTCAACCGCGCCATGGTGGAAGAATTTGCCCAAAATTTGAACTATGGCCCGGAGCCGGATACCATCAGTTACCTGATCAAAAACGGCGCTGTGGTACGCGAAGTACAAGTTACGATGGGCGAGCGCGAGGCCGGTCAAAGCTACCTGACCTTTTGGCGCAGCATTGAATATATGGTCAAAATGTCCATCTCCATTTTGCTGATTCAGTGGTTCCGCAAGCGGGACACCGAAACGCCTTACCCGGAAAGGAGCCTGTAAGCCATGTTTGACCAGCCGATTATCCGTGTATGCCTTGTGTTGGGCAGTTTGATCACCGCAACCTATATTCTGCGCCGCGTGCGTTTGGCTAAGGTGCAGATCGAAGATACCATTTTCTGGCTTTTGTTCAGCGGCATTCTGCTGATTTTGGCCATCTTTCCCGGCATTGCCTACTGGGCGGCGTATCTGCTTGGGTTCCAGAGCCCCATCAATTTTGTTTATATCGTCATCATCTTTTTGCTGCTGGCCAAACAGTTTTTTATGTCCATCCGGCTCAGTCAGCTGGACAGCAAGGTGCGCATTTTGACCCAGCGCGTTGCCTTGAACGAAGAAAAGATCGAACGCGAAAAATTAGATTTGTAATCCCCTATCTTGTATGGTATAATATTTTTTATTGATTAAGGTGTAGCTGAAAATAAAGAAAATGACGCATGTTTCGCAAACGCAAGGCGGATTTAAGGCAAAAGCCTAGCGGAATCCTTTGTGGATTCTAAGGACTTTTAACGCAAAACCCGGCCGCATTTGCAGAAATAGGCTAAATTTTCGGCTTTTCAGATACAACAACAGCGAAAGAAGGTTGTAAGAGATGGCTTTTACCCCCAGTCTGACCTATAAGGGCCGCCCGCTGGTGCGCTGCGGCAACGATATTTACTATGGTTCCATGCATGACCCCTATGTTGTGTACCTGCAGGTACTGACCACCAAAAAGGAAGGCAATGCCGACGTGGCCGATAAGGTTCACATTGTATTGCTTTCCACCGATGAAAGCAAGCCCCTGCCGGCGCGCATTGTGCGCCAGGCCAACAAGGCCGGCGGTTTGTTCAACGCCCTGACCTTTGGCGATATCATGCTGCGCAACCAGCTGAAGAACGAGAAAAAGTAAACAGGAACCCACAATGCCCGGTCCGTTTGGACCGGGCTGTTTTTGTTGTACTTCATCCCTGTGCCGCAGGGCGTTGCTACCTGACCACGCCGGAGCTTTTAGCTGCACCCGCAGGTGCGTTTCGGAGGCCAACCGCCGTCAGGCGGCTCTTAAGCCGGAGATGCATCCCTGACGCCCCAGACGGGCGTATATTTAATTGTCCGCTTTGAACGATTGCGTTTGCGATTGTTCTATTGCGCGGTAGGGCGGCCAGCCCCCTGGCCGCCGGGGGAAGGCTCTGCGTGTGGAACCACCCCTCAGGCCGCTTCGCGTCCAGCCCCCCTCAAAGGGGAGCCAATATCTCATCCCGGACTGCATTTGGCTCCCCTTTGAGGGGAGCTGTCGCCGCAGGTGACTGAGGGGTGGTTCTCCGTAATAAACCTAAAAGCATCCGCACCTCGGTCTCGGAACGGTCAAGACCGTTCCCTGCAGATGATTTGCAGCCTCGCGGCAAACTGTTTTGTTCTCCATCAACCAAAAAATCACCCCTGCGGCCAGAATAATCCGGCCACAGGGGTGATTTTCTATCTGTTATTCTATTTTGTGCACCTAACCGCTTACTCGATGGTCACATCGGTACTTTCGGCTTCTGCATCGGCGGGCATCTCGGCATCGTCGGGCAGAACTTCCACATCGAAAGCTGCGCCGCACTCTGCGCAGACGATCTTATCGCTGTCCAGCAGGGTGTCTTCATCCACAATGTTCACGGTACCGCAGTTGGGGCAGGTGACTTCATAGCTGGTTTCAAATGCGCCGTCGTCATCCTCGTCCTCATCGTCGTCCTCATCGTCATCGCCGAAGATGCTGTCCACCAGATCATCCATATCTTCATCAATGGCGTCCAGCTCGTCAAAAGCCTGATCCAAGGCATCGTCATGCTCGCTCACAACATCGGCCATCTCTTCCAGCAGGTCCATCATTGCAACAATGATCTTGCCTTCCTGGGTGGTGGGGTCAAACTCCATCCCTTTCATCATACCGCGGATGTAAGCGGCCTTTGCATTCAGATCCATAGCCATAAGGGAAAACCTCCTTCACGCACTGTAAACAGGGTGTTTGTTTTTGCAATTTTCCAAAAAAGCCGGGACGCGGCAAAAACCACGGCCCGGCCATTTGTTTTAAGATCAGACGCGCTCCATATACTCGCCGGTGCGGGTATCGATGCGGATCTTGTCGCCCTCGTTGATGAACAGGGGCACGCGGATCTCGGCACCGGTCTCAACCTTAGCGGGCTTCAGGGTGTTGGTAGCGGTGTTGCCCTTGAAGCCAGGCTCAGTCTCGGTAACTTCCAGCTCGATGAAGTTGGGGATTTCAACGCTGAAAACCTTGCCCTTGTAGGACAGCAGTTTGCAGATTTCGTTTTCTTTGCAGAACTTGAAGTTGTCCGGCACATCGGCAGCGGCAACGGGGATCTGCTCGTAGGTTTCATTATCCATGAAGTAGTACAGGTCGCCATCCTCGTAAGAGTAGGTAACCTCACGGCGCTCAATGAAAGCCTGGGGGAACTTAGCGGTCGGGTTGTAGCTGGTTTCAACAACGGAACCGGTAATTACATTCTTGGTCTTAGTGCGCACAAAAGCAGCGCCCTTGCCGGGCTTAACATGCTGGAACTCAACGACCTGAAGGACCTGGCCGTCCTGCTCAAAAGTTACACCGTTACGAAATTCGCCTGCAGAGATCATATAGGAACTCCTCCATAATTTTAGAATCGGGCCTGTTTGAAAAAGCGGCCCCGCCGCCCATCAAGCAATGCCATTGCATTGTCATACCTGTAAGTATTTTACCCGAAAAGCGCCAGTATTGCAAGAGGTTAGCGGGATTTTCGGGTGATATTTTGGTTTTTTTCGGCTTTTGTTGGCTGTTTTTGGGCTTTCTCAGCCTTGTTCATACAGTTTTTTCAGCGCCGCCGCATCCTCGGCCTGGGTTCCGGCGGATTCGCAGATCACGGTGGGCGCCAGGCCACGGGTTTTCAGCAGCTGCATCAGCGGGGCAGGCGGCGGGCCAAACTCGGTATCCGCAAAAGTCAGGTGGCATTTTTCCCCACCCTTGGTGTAGGCAATGCGGGAAAAATGCGCGTGGAACTTTTTGGCCCGCTCCCCCGGCAATGCTGCGGCAATGGCATCCAGGATGGCGGCGTAATCTGCCGGGGCGGTCTCATCGTTCAGCTCGGTGCCCTGGCTGCGGGCGTACAGGTGGCCAAAATCCACGCAGGGAATAATGCGTTCATCCACACTGCAAAGGGCCAGCACTTCATCCAGCGTGCCCAGCTGGTTCACCTTGCCCATCGTTTCAGGGCAAAGGATACAGTCGCCATAACCGGCTTCATCCACGGCCTGAACGGCGCGGCGCATGGTGTCCAGCGCCTTTTCCAGTGCAGCTTCCCGGCTCTGCTTGCCGCAGCTGCCCGCGTGGAAGATGACCCTGCGGCCGCCCAGTTCCTTGACCAGCGCGCAGCTTTGCAGCAGGTAGTTCACGCTGTTCAGCCGCTTGTCCTCCTCCAGGCTGCTCATACTGATGTAGTACGGCGCATGGACCGAAAAAGTGATGCCTTTTGCATCAAACGCTTCTTTTAAGGCGGCGGCTTTATCCAGCCCCAGGCGCACACCACGCCCACACTGGTATTCAAACGCCGTCAGCCCAAAAGATTCCGTATACTCCGCCATAGCCTGCGGGTCAAAGCTGCGGACACGGTAACTGTCCGAAAGCCCAGCCGTGCCAAAGCGCGGTGCTTCACTCATACAGGCGGCCCCCTTTTTGGTAATACCGGTCCAGCCAGTAGGGTTCAAACCTGCGCTTGAACTGCACACCGCGCTGGTGGTCGCCCCCACGCGGCATGGTATACAGGCAGGGGATGCCGTACAGCCCCGCGGCAAGGCGGTCCGTAAAGATCTGGTCGCCCACCATGGCCATCTGATTTTTGCGAACGCCAAGGCGGCGGCGGGCAACGGCCAGGCCGACCGGCAGCGGTTTGCAGGCCAGCGGCACCCAGGCCAGGCCCACACGGTCCGCAAAGGGGCGCACGCGGGCGGCGGTATTGTTGGAAACAATCGTCAACCGCACACCCGCGGCACGCATGGTATCCAGCCATTGCTGCACGGTGGCATCCAGCTGCTGGCTGCCATCCCCCGTCAAGGTATTATCCACATCCAGCACCAGGGCGGTGATCCCGTGCTGGCGCAGGAACTCCGGCGTGACGGCCTCAATGGCACGGAAAATGTATTCAGGGGTAAGAAGCATAGACAAACTACCTTATTATAAGCACAGGGCAGCGGGCATGCGCCGCCCTTTTTTAGACATAAAGAAAGAACAGGCCCGCATCTCTGCGAACCTGTTCTGCCGTTCCTTTGGGTAAACACGGTTATCGAAAACGGCGGCATAGCCGCTGCGATGGCTCCGGATTACTTAAACTTGCGCTTGCGGGCGGCTTCGGACTTCTTCTTGCGACGCACAGACGGCTTCTCATAAGCCTCGCGCTTGCGCACCTCAGCAAGAACACCGCTGCGGGCAGTGCTGCGCTTGAAACGGCGCAGGGCGCTCTCAAGGGATTCGCCCTCTTTGACACGGATCTCCGACATCTTTTTCCCTCCCTTGGTCTGAGACAGGAGTTTGCCGGTCAATCAAAATTACAATCAACCAGTAACTGAAATTATACTATACTTTATAGGCTCCTGTCAACCACGATTTTACGCGTTCTGGCCTACTTTTTGAAATTTCATAAAAAGTTCAGTTTTTTGCCCTCATACGCGGGGTATGGGCAATAGTTTATACAAAATAATACTGCTGGTGCGCCGCCCGCAGCGGCGCAAATAAAACAGGTTGGCTGCTCTGGCTGGAATGCTTTTTGCCGGAGCAACTGACTTGGTTAAAATGTGACGCCGTGGGCGGCACACATCCATTATTTATTATTCTTTCTTCTTTTTTCTTTACCCAAACTTTATGCCAACCCCAATGCGTGCAGCCCCAGCAAAGCGCCGTAAATCACCGGCTGGTGCAGCATATAAATCAGCAGCGTGCGGCTGCCCACGGCGCACAGGGGGCGCAGGGCTTTGGGCGGCAGGCCGGGCTGCGCGGTGCAGCGGGCGCGGAACCACCGCGCAAAAAAGTACCCCACCCAATACAAAAACACCCACGGCAAAAGCGGGAAATAATCCGATGAGGAAAACACCGTCAGATCCGGCAGGCCCAGCCAGAAAAGATTGGGCTTATACCAGGCGGCGGGCAATGCTGCCAGGTGCAGCCCCTCAAACCCCAGCCAGCCCTGCGGCAGCTGGTTCAGCAGGGCAAACAGCACCGCGCTGCCCGCAAGCCCTGCCAGCGGGGGCAGCTTTTCCAGCGCGGGGCGCAGCAGGCAGGTCAGCAGGGCCGCACAGCCCAGCAGGTGCAGCACGCCGAACCAGATGACTTCCTCCGGCATGGCAACGGCGGTTGCCACGGTCAGCACCACCGCGCAGGCCGCCGTGAGCAGGCCGTTCTTGAGCGGGCGGCGGGATAGGGTAAAGCTGTAACCCGAAAGCAGAATAAAGCTCCAGCAGATATACTGCTGCCACACATGGCAGTGCGTGGACCAGATATCGTACCAGCCGCTGGCATGGCCAAAAATATACACCCAGTCATACATGGCATGGTAAACCAGCATATTCAGCAGCGCCAGCCCGCGCAGGGCATCGATCTGCCAAAAGCGCTGCCCGGCTGCCGCACGCAGCGACTGTTGTTCGGTTTGCATCGCGTTCCCCTTCCCTGCCCTGTGCCAATATGCAAAGGGCTGATGTCACTTTACCATACTTGGCATAGCAAATGCAAGGTGCCCTTGCAAAATGACCGAAAATGCGCTAAAATCTTTGGTGAAATATACAAAGGAGGGATCCGTTATGCCCGATATCCGTCTTGTTGCATTGGATCTGGACGGCACCGTATTCAATGATGAAAAAGAGATCACACCCCGCACGCTGGAAGCCATCCGCGCTGCCATTGCCAAAGGGGTTGATGTCATCCCTGCAACGGGGCGTGTGGCGTCGGGCGTGCCGGAAGCGTTTTTGCGCATTCCCGGCGTGCGGTATGCCCTGACTTCCAACGGGGCCAGCGTGGTGGAGCTTTCCACCGGCAAACCGCTGGTCAACCTGCCGTTTGATGCTGCCCTTGCCAGCGACATTTATGATATCGTGGCCGCAACGGGCGGTGCCATGGGCATTTTTATCGGCGGCAAAGCCTACACCGATTATTTTGGTGCCAATGACGGCCTTGCCCTGATGCCCCCTGCCCTGCGCCGCTACCTTCGCGACAGCCGCATTGTGGTGGATGACATGCACGCAGTGTTCGCCGCCCACCCGCACGAGGTGGAAAAGTTCAGCATCACCTATCGGGACAATGCCGCCCGCGATGCCGCCTGGCAGGCTGTTGCCAGCCGGTTTAATGTTGAGATTACTTCCAGCATTCCCAACAACATGGAGATCAACGCCCCCGGCGTGACCAAGGGCAGCGGATTAAAAACGCTGGCCGATACCCTGGGCCTGGCGATGAACCAGGTGATGGCCTGCGGCGATTCCGGCAACGACCTTGCCATGATCCAGGCCGCCGGGTACGGCATTGCGATGGGCAACGCCACACCGGATGTTCTGGCCGCCGCCCGCTATGTAACGGACGACAACAACCATGACGGCGTTGCCAAGGCCATTGAAACCTATGTGTTGAAAGGATAACCCCCTATGCCAAATATCGTTGACCGCTTTGGCCAGCTGGTGGATGACGCCATTCCCAAGCCGGAGCTTGCCCGCCGGCTGCTGCTGTTGGGCTACCGCGCCAAGGATGTGCAGCTGCTGCTTGCCCCGGAAAAAGAGCTCACTCCCGCGCGGCAGTATGCGGCACAGATCGCCATGGACGCCATGATTGCGCCCCTGGCCCACCCGCAGCGGGCGGCGCTGGTCAATATCTTTATGCCCTGCGAGCTGCTGCACGCTTTCCACCTGCTGCCGATGTTTGCCGAAGCCACCGCCTGTTACCTGAACGGTGCCGCAGCCGAGCGCGGCTTTATCCATTATGCCGAGAGCGCAGGCATCAGCCCCACGCTGTGCAGCTACCACAAGGCTTTGCTGGGCATGGGGCTTTCCGGCACGGCGGGCAAGCCGCTGTTCACTGCCTGCACCTCCATTGCCTGCGATGCCAACAACCTGACCTTCCGGCGGCTGGCGCAGCATTACGGCATCCCCCACTTTTATCTGGATGTGCCCTATGACCACGACGAGTACGCTGTGGCCGAAGTTTCCGACCGCCTGCGAGAGTTTGCCGCCTTTTTGGAGGATGCGACCCACCAGAAGCTGGACGAAGCGGCCCTGCAGCAGGCAGTCGCCCACAGCGGCCGCACGCTGGAATTATTGCAGCAGGCACAGGCCGCCAAGGCCGGGCGGAACCTGCACAACGATGTCACCTCCGAATTTTACGAAGTGTTTGTGACCCACACCATGCTGGGCACCCCGCAGGCTGAACAGTACGCCCGCAAGCTGCTGGCGGATATCGAGGCCAGCCCCATGGGTGGCGGCACCCGGCTGCTGTGGGCGCACGCCGTGCCGTTTTATCAGGCGCCCGTGCGGGAGCGGCTGAATTTCTCGGCAGAAAATCAGCTTATTACCTGCGATATGAACGCCGATACCTTAGGCTGCTACATGGACCCGGACAAACCGTTTGAGAGCATGGCCGCGCGGCTGGTGAACAACATCTTTAACGGCAGCGCCCAGCACCGCATCCAGCGCGCGCTGGAGCTGTGCCGCATGCAGCAGATCGACGGGGTGGTCTACTTCTGCCAATGGGGCTGCAAGCAGACGATGGGGGCCGCACAGCTGTTCAAGAGCGCACTGGAAGCCGAGGGCTACCCGGTGCTGCTGCTGGACGGCGATGGCTGCGACCGCGCCAACACGATGGACGGCCAGACCGCCACCCGGCTGGATGCTTTCCTGGAGATGCTGCACAGCAAACAGGAGGCGCTGGTATGAGCAAAGCAATTTATTATGCCTGCAAATACGCCCCGCTGGAGCTGTTTGCCGGGTACGGGGCTACCTTCTCGGCGCTGGATCCGCTGGCGGAAAGTTTTTCCTGCGCGGAGCGCTGCGCCCACGCCAACCTGTGCGGTTACGCCAAGGCTGTGCTGGAACAGGTGGAGCAATCCGGCATCCGAGCTTTGGTGCTGACCAACTGCTGCGATGCCATGCTGCGCGTTTACGATGTGCTGGCTGCCGGCGGCAAAATGGAATTTTTACAGCTGCTGCCGGTGCCCCACCAGAGCACCCCCGCCACCCGCGCCCGCTTTGCGCGGGACCTTCACAAACTGGCGGATGCACTGCAGCAGTACACCGGGCAGGAATTTGATGCCCGGCGCGCCCACGACTTTTTTGTGCACAAGCCCCACGCCGAGGGTCCGCATTTGACCCTGCTGGGTGCCCATGGCGGCAGCGTGCTGTATGATACCGTGCAGAAAGCCTTTGCCCTGCCCGTGGTGGATGCTACCTGCACCGGCAACCGTGAGCTTGCCGATGTTGCCCCCGCCGCACTGGAGGACTTTTTGCCCGGTTACGCCGCCGCCCTGCTGGGCCAGGTGCCCTGCATGCGGATGGATGCCCCGGTCAGTGAGCGCGCCGCCCTGGTGGACGGCCAGACCGTTGGCATTGTATACCACACCGTGCAGTTCTGTGATTATTACGCCCCCGGCCTGACCGCGCCGGAACAGTTCCGTGTACCGGTATTAAAAATTGAAACCGACTGTTCCCGCCAGACCTTTACCAGCGGCGGCGGGCAGCTGAGCACCCGCCTGGGCGCATTTGCCGAAAGCCTGAACGCCGTTCCCGGCGCCGAAAATGAGGAGGCCCCCGCCATGAACACCAACGCACAATATGCCGCCGGCATCGACAGCGGCTCTGCCAGCACCGATGCCGTGATCCTGGACCGCAGCGGAAAGATCTGCGGCTGGGCCATTGTGCCCACCGGCGCCGGGGCTGCAACCGGCGCCCGCCAGGCGCTGGAACTGGCCCTGGCGATGGCTGGCATTGCCGAAAGCGACCTGGGGGCCAAAGTCTACACCGGGTACGGGCGCGAGTTCCTGGGCGATGACGGCGCGGCTGTGACCGAGATCACCTGCCACGCCCGCGGGGCTCATCATCTGGACCCCGCCGTGCGCACCGTGATCGACATTGGCGGGCAGGATTCCAAGGTGATCCGCCTGAGCGAAAGCGGCGCTGTTGAAACCTTTGCGATGAACGACAAATGCGCCGCCGGTACCGGCCGTTTTTTGGAGATGATGGCCCGCACCCTGCAGATGAAGCTGCCGGAGATGAGCGAGCTTGGCCTGGACTGGCACAACGATGTGACCATTTCCAGCATGTGTACCGTGTTTGCGGAAAGCGAGGTCGTCAGCCTGATTGCCCGCAGCACCGCACCGGCGGATATCATCCACGGCCTGAACAAATCTGTTGCGGGCAAAACCGCTGCCCTGGCCCGCCGCACCGGCGGCGTGGCCCCCTTTATGATGACGGGCGGTGTAGCCCGCAACCGCGGCGTTGTGAAAGAGCTGGAAACCGCCCTGAAAGCCCCGGTGGAGGTCAGCGAGTACAGCCAGCTGTGCGGCAGCCTGGGCGCAGCGCTGTTTGCGCTGGAAAAAATGGGCGTGAAACTGTAAAACCTCCGGTGCGCAAAGTACTTGCTTTAAGTCGTACTTTCGTGTACACTAGGGTGTATCATATTAAGATAGCATGATGGCTGCAAAAATAAGGAGGGCTTTCTTATGTCTTGGGGAACAAATGTACTGGTCGGCCAGTCCGGCGGGCCGACTGCTGTGATCAATTCCAGCCTGGCCGGTGTGTATGAAGCTGCCAAAGCTCTGGGCGCCGCCCATGTATACGGCATGGAGTATGGCATTCAAGGGCTTTTGCAGGGCAAGATTGTGGACCTGGATGACCGACTTGACGACAAGATGGAAATTGAGCTGCTCAAGCGCACGCCGTCCAGTTACCTGGGCAGCTGCCGGTTCAAGCTGCCCAACCCCGCCACAGACGAACGCCCCTTTGTGCAGCTGTTTGAGCTGTTTGCCAAGTACGGCATTGGGGCCGTGTTCTACATTGGCGGCAATGATTCGATGGACACCATTGCCAAACTTTCCGCTTACGGGGCTGCCAAGGGCAGCGAGATCCGCTTTATCGGCGTGCCCAAAACCATTGACAACGACCTGATGTACACCGACCACACCCCCGGTTACGGCAGTGCCGCCAAGTACATTGCCACCATCCTGAAAGAGGTCATCTGTGATTCCAGCGTGTATGACATCCGCAGCGTAACGGTGGCCGAGATCATGGGCCGCCATACCGGCTGGCTGGCCGGTGCCGCAAGCCTGGCTGCCGGGGCTGACTGCAACGGCCCGGACATCATTCTGCTGCCGGAGCGCCCCTTTGACGAGAATGTGTTTCTGGAAAAAGTAGCCCAGCTGGAAAAAGACCGCCACAATGTCATCATTGCGGCCAGCGAGGGCGTAAAAAACAAGGACGGCGTTTTCCTGTGTGATTTGGTATCCACAGCAGGCCAGCTGGATGCTTTTGGCCATAAAGCCATTTTGTCCGGCACCAGCCGCTACCTGGCGGATTTGATCCATGTGCGCCTGGGCTGCAAGACCCGCGCGATCGAGTTCTCTACCCTGCAGCGCTGTGCCTCCCATCTGGCAAGCCGCACCGACATTACCGAGGCATACCAGGTGGGCGGTGCTTCGGTGGAAGCTGCTTACCGCGGCGAAACCGGTAAGATGTGCGCCATCCACCGCATTTCGGATATGCCGTATCGCACCGAAACCGAGATGGTAGATGTGCAGAAGGTTGCCAACCTGGAAAAGCGCGTGCCGGATGACTGGATCAGCCCGGACGGCATGCATGTGACCGAAGCATTCCATCACTATGCCCGCCCCCTCATCCAGGCCGAGCTGACCCCCATCTACATCGACGGCGTGCCCCGCCATCTGCATCTGCATTGACGGGATTATTACGGGGGATTTTTGTTCCTTCTTTGAAAAGAAGGAAGCAGAAACTTTAATCATATAATAATATCATTGTTTTCTGCTAAGTAAGCAATGAATAATAAAAGGCGCATCGCAGACCCTTGGATAGGGTGTGCGGTGCGCTTTTGTGTTGTACTTTGATTTAGACACGGTAGGGCGCGGTCACCCGACCGCACCGGAATCCTGGCCGCTGCCGTGCTCTGATTTTTTTACACGAATCTTTCCCTTATCTGTAGGGAACGGCGTCCTCGACGTCCCGAACGGGGCTAAAAGCAGCCATGCGTTTGCGGATAATTTCGCGGCTTTCGGCCATTTTTTTGCTTCTCCGCGGCGGGGTGAGGGCACCCCGCCCTACCGATTGTTTTTCTGGTTCAGCACCCATTATCCAATATTCCGTAGGGAACGGTCTTGACCGTTCCGGGGTCTGTACCGCGAATGCCATCATGGGATTTGCCACCAAGCCCATCCGCGGGACGATGCAAGCATCGTCCCCTACAAATGTTTGTAGGTTTGCAGCAAATATTTACGTTTCTCGGCGGGGTCGGGTGCCCCCACCTTACCGGGCAAGTTGCCCTTCCCCCACAAAACCAAACACCCCCGTCCTTATTCCAGCTGTCACGCAGCCAAAACAAAGGCGGGGGTATTTTTTAATGCCAGAGGGTAAACAGCAGCGCCAGCAGGGCCAGCAGGCCAAGCAGGTAGACGCCACAAATCAGCAGGGTAGCTTTCAGCGCACCCAGGATCGCCCACAGGCGCTCCTTACCGGTCAGCTGGGGGTCTTCCTCCCAGGGACGGTCAGCAGCCTGTTGGGGCTGCTGCGCGGGGGTATGGCCCTGCTTGCGGCGGCGCGGCAGCCAGATACTGTCGTGCTCAATGCCACTCATATCGGCCACGGTGCGGCCGTCATCCTCAAAGGGTTCGTTATGCTTCATTTTTCGTACAGGTGGCACACAACATAGTGGCCGGGTTCCACCTCACGCTGCTGCGGCACTTCGGTCTTGCAGCGCTCGGTCGCATAGGGGCAGCGGGTATGGAACTTGCAGCCCTTGGGCGGGTTGGCCGGGGACGGAATGGAGCCCTGCAGCACAATGCGCTCGCGGCGAATGGTCGGGTCCGGGATAGGAATGGCGCTGAACAGTGCCTTGGTGTAGGGATGCAGCGGATGGCTGAAGATATCCGGCGTTGCACCGTACTCCACCAGGTTGCCCAGGTACATAACGCCGACCGTATCCGAAATGTGCTCAACAACAGAAAGGTCGTGGGAGATGAACAGGTAGGTCAGGTTATATTTATCCTGCAGCTCTTTCAGCAGATTGATGATCTGGGCCTGAATGGAAACGTCCAGTGCAGAGACCGGTTCGTCGCACACAACAAACTCCGGGTTCAGGGCCAGGGCGCGGGCAATGCAGATGCGCTGGCGCTGGCCGCCGGAAAATTCGTGCGGATAGCGGGTTTTGTGGTAGGGCTGCAGGCCGCAGTTATCCATGACCTGGTCAATATAATCATTGAACTCTGCCTTGGGCACCAGGTTATGCTCGCGCACAGCCTCACCGATGATCTCACCGACCGGCAGACGCGGGGACAGGCTGGAGAACGGGTCCTGGAAGATGATCTGCATCTTGGTACGCAGGTTACGCAGCTCCCTGCCGGTCATATCGTACACTTCTTTGCCGTTGAACAGTACCTGACCGCCGGTTTTTTCGCCGGCAAGGCGCAGGATGGTACGGCCGGTGGTGGATTTGCCGCAGCCGGATTCGCCGACCAGACCCATGGTATGGCCGCGCTTGAGGTTGAAGGTAACGCCATCGACAGCCTTGACATGGCCCACGGTCTGGGACATCAGGCCGCCCTTGATGGGGAAGTATTTTTTAAGCTGGTTGACCATCAGGATATACTGATCATCATAGGTGACGGGGGTATAGTCCAGCTTTTTTGCGTTTTCTGCCTGTGCCATCGTCACTCACCCGCCTTTCGATTATTTTCATAGTAGCGGTAGCAGCTGACCTTGTGCGTGGGGGACAGGCTGATCTCGCAGGGGTATTCACCATCGCAGCAGGGCAGCGCCATCTCGCAGCGATCCTTAAAGTAACAGTAGTTGGGCATGTTGACCGGGTTGGGCACCTTGCCGGGGATGGAGTACAAACGGTCCACCTTTTTGCCCACGATCGGTTTGGAAGCCATCAGGCCGATGGTATAGGGATGCGCCGGGTTAGCAAAAATTTCCTGGGCCGTACCCTTTTCCACCACGCGGCCTGCGTACATGACAACAACATAATCTGCCATTTCAGCAATTACGCCCAGGTCATGGGTGATCAGCATGATGGAGGAGTTGATGCGGTCCTTCAGGTTGCGCAGCAGGTCCAGGATCTGGGCCTGAATCGTCACGTCCAGTGCGGTGGTGGGTTCGTCGGCGATGATAACTTTGGGGTTGCAGGCCAATGCCATGGCGATCATGACACGCTGGCGCATACCGCCGGACAACTCATGCGGGTACATCTCATATACACCCTGGCTGTTGGCAATGCCAACCATCTCCAGCATTTCAATGGTGCGCTTTTTGATGTCCTCTTTGCTCTTGCCTTCGCCGTCATGCAGGGCGATGACTTCATCGATCTGAGCACCGATGCGGAATACCGGGTTCAGGCTGGTCATCGGCTCCTGGAAGATCATCGAAATATAGTTGCCGCGCAGGTGCTGCATGACCGTGCCGGGAGTTTTGGCAACATCATAGGCTTTGCCATTACCCAGGTTCAGGCGGATCTCGCCCTGAACGATCTGGCCCTGGGGGCGCTGCAGCAGCTGCATCAGCGAAAGGCTGGTAACGGATTTGCCGCAGCCGGATTCGCCCACAACGCCCACGGTTTTGCCCACGGGAACTTCAAACGAAACACCGTCCACGCTTTTTACCACGCCGGTATCGGTAAAGAAATAGGTGTGCAGGTTATCAAATTCAACAGCGTTTTCCGGGTTCTTCATCTGGGTCAGATACTCAGATTCCGGCACATTCTTGCGCTTGCGCTGTTTTTCGTACTGATCCGTAATGCGGCGGTTTTCTTTGGAGATACGCCGCGACTCCTTGGCGGAAAGGTAACCGTCCTGTTGTTTAGCCATCGTGTGTGTCTCCTTTCATCAGCGTTTCATCTTGGGGTCAAAGGCATCGCGCAGGCCATCGCCCACAAAGTTGAAGCCCAGAACCGTGATCAGCAGGCAGATGCCGGCCGGGACCCAGATGAACAGATAGTTGGTCATAACATAAGCATTGTTGACATCGTTGATGATGTTGCCCCAGGATGCAAACGGGTACTTAACGCCCAGACCCAGGAAGGACAGGGTGGCTTCCGTCAGGATGGTGGAGCCAAGGCTCATGGTGCAGGTAACAATCAGCTGCGGGATAACGTTGGGGATCAGATGGCGGAAGATACGGTGCCATGCGCTGATGCCGCAGGCTTCAGCTGCCGTCATGAACTCCTGTTCGCGCAGGGAGAGGATCTGGCCGCGGACCAGGCGGGCAATGCCGGGCCAGCCCAGGAAGCCGAGGATCAGCATCAGGTACATCATACGGGTCCAGGAATCAATGCGCATGGCGTCCATGGCAGCGCCCAGAATGATGATGATGGGCATGGAGGGCAGGCAGTAGAACACGTCCACGATACGCATGATGAGGTTATCCACCCAGCCGCCGAAGTAGCCGGAGATACCGCCCATGACAATACCGATGGAGCCTTCGATCGCAACAACAATGAAGCCGATGATCAGGGAAACGCGGCCGCCGTACATCAGGCGGGTCAGCATATCCATACCGTTGGTATCGGTGCCCAGCCAGTGTTCCTTGTTGGGGCTTGCGTAACGGTCAAACACATAGGTTTCCGTCATCTGCTTCACGCTCCAAACGCCGGTGCTGGCATCGTACACGATGTCATACTCGGCTTCGTTGCCGTCGGCATCGGTGTAGGTGAACTCGGTAATATTATCGTCAATGGCTTCTTCCAGGCGGTCGCGGAAGTCACGGCTGATGACCACGCTGGCATCGGCAGCGGAAACAACAAAGCGGCCAATATAGGCAACTTCGCTGCCGCTCTGGATAATATTGCCGTCAGCGTCCAGTTCATAATCCTGGCCATCGGCGGTAAAGGTGGTCTCCCCTGCTGCCTGGGCAGTCAGGGCGGCCAGCTTGGCATCAAAGCTCAGCTCGGCCACGCCGTCCGCTGCGGTGACCATATCCTTAGCGGCATAAGCCAGCACAGTGCGGCCCTGGCGGAAGACGTACAGGTCCTCGCTCAGGGTTTCCACTTCGTAATCGTTATCTTTATAGGCAAAGGTCTCTTCACCCTTCTTGATGGCCTCGTTGCCCTTGCTCTGGGCAATGGAGCCGAACTCCTGGCCATCGGCAACAACAAAGCGCAGTTTATCGTTGCGGGTCACACCCACATACTCTTTGGACATCTGGGTGTAGGTGTAGAACTGCTGGTCCTGGCCGTAAGGGCTGACCACGCCGCCAATGAAAGAAAAGACGAACATGGCAAGCAGCATCGTCAGGCCCACAACGGCCAGACGGTTGCGGAAGAACCGCTTGGCAACCAGCGCGCCGGGCGAAAGCACCTTAACGCGGCGGTCGTCGTTCAGGGAGTACTGCTCCTTTTTGGGGGTGTTGTTCTGGGTATTCTCACTCATGGGTGCAGTCTCCTTTCTTTAAGAAATGCGCACGCGCGGGTCAACCACTGCGTACATGATGTCAGTCAGCAGGTTGCTGACCAGGGTAAGCACCGCCATAAAGGACAGGTAGAACATGGTGAACGGGATATCGCCCGCAACCATGGACTGGTAAGAGATGTAGCCGATGCCAGGGATGGAGAACAGGGTCTCCGTGATCAAGGCACCGCTGAACAGGCCGGGCAGGGAGCCGCCGATGATGGTAACCAGCGGGATCAGGGTGTTGCGGAATGCGTGCTTATAGATGACCACATGCTCCGAAAGGCCCTTGGCGCGGGCGGTACGGATATAGTCGGCGTTCAGCACTTCCAGCATGTTGGTGCGGGTGTAACGCATGGTAGAACCGATGGAAACAATGACCAGCGTGACGATGGGCAGCACCAGATGGTTGGCGCGGTCACAGAACTGGCCCCACGAGCTGAGCTGGGCATAATCACGCCCGACCAGGCCGTACAGGTCAAACCAGCCAAGCTTGACAGAGAACAGCAGCTTGAGCAGCGTGGCAAAGAAGAAGCTGGGCAGAGAGATGCCCACCAGAGCCACAGCGGTGATGACGTAATCGGTACGGGAATACTGTTTGGTAGCAGCCAGGATGCCCAGGGGCACAGCGATGATCATGGACACCACAAAGGAGATGCCGCCCATGACAACAGACAGACCAATAACTTCCTGGAATTTTTGAACAACAGGGACGTTCCACTTCCAGCTGTCACCGAACTGACCGCGCACTGCGCTGGACAGCCAGGTCATGAAGCCGGGCAGGATGCCCTTATCCAGACCATAGGCTGCGTTGAGCTGATCCAGCCATTCCTGATACGGTTTTGCGCCCGGTGCCTGGGACAGCTGCATGGCCATGTTCTCGGCAAAAGAGCTGGGCAGGCTGCGCATCATCACATAGATGATGAAGGTAACGCAAAACAGGATCACAAAAGAAAGCAGGATACGCTTGATGACGTAGTTTCGCACTTGAAAAATCGTTCCTTCCTTCGCGGGCAGGGAGGCCGCGTTTTTAATGGCTGCGCCGCATGGCTCCAAAATACACATGAGCCGGGGCCTTGTAGCTTCGCCTATGGTGTACCTAAAAAGTCGAAAATTTAGGGCAATACCGCATAATTCTAAGTGCCGATACGGCGAGCGAGG
>ERZ1035041.89-NODE-89-length-53879-cov-28.348376_pt1 | contig 53879 bp, 47 predicted proteins | sample MGYA00520684_ERZ1035041 | MGnify/ENA primary metagenome ERZ1035041 (study PRJEB33766, sample SAMN09781699) | gut metagenome | biome: gut microbiome | host: Homo sapiens | place: Madagascar | study: EMG produced TPA metagenomics assembly of the PRJNA485056 data set... | reverse complement strand
CCTTTTCATAATTATTTTTTTCTTTTTCATAAATGCCCGGTAGTTGGTAATACTACCGGGCCCTCCTTTTATATTAACATAAATAATTTATAACCTAATTGCTTTGATGTCAATACCAAAGACCTCATGGCACCATTTTATAAAAAGAGCTTCCGGGCACTTAACTATCCGGAAGCTCTTAATTTATTATTTTTTATTATTCTTCTTACTCTTCTTACTGTCTGAATTAATCATGTAAAGCACTGTACCGATAAATATACTGAAATCTGCAATATTATATGTCATGCGCTCCATTCTGTCTGATTTATCCATATTAAACTGGATGTAATCTACAACCTTTCCACGGATACATCTGTCTGCCACATTGGAAAGTGCTCCCCCGATAATCAGGGCTGCTCCAAGCTTTCTGTTGATTCTTCCTTTTTTGGAGAAAAATAACGGAAGTGAAAGTATCAGAAATATCACAAGTACAAGGGATGATATTTTCTTAACCTTTGCCGGGTCCTCGTCCAACACATTGGCCGCCATGCCTTCATTAAAGGTTCTTACTATCTTAACTTTTCCTTTAAACTTTTCAATTGGGAACCCGGCTTCCGGTATCTCCAATATCTTAGCCTTAATAATCAAATCAGCCACAAGGACAACCAGTATGACAACTATGTATACCATGCTCTACACTCCATTTAATATACTACTCTACTTTAAATACACTTACGCTGTTCTCAAGATTGTCGGCAAGTTCATTAAGCTTATTAGCCGATGATGCAAGTTCTAACATCATTGAAGTAAGTTCTTCGATTGATGCCATAGTCTCTTCAGTAGCAGCAGCATTTTCTTCAGATACTGCAGAAAGTGATTCGATAACCTCTACAATCTTATTCTTGCTAACGTCAAGTGCATTACTTTCATCGCTGATGCCATTAATCTGATCCATTGACTTCGCAACGCCATCTCTTACTGTTCCGAAGATTGACTTAGTCTCATGAATCTTATTTTCCTGATCTGATACTGCATTCTTGACTTCTTCCATAATCTTAACTGTCTTATTGGATTCAACTGTAAGACCGTCTATTATGTGCTGAATCTTAACTGCCGACTGGTTAGACTGTTCTGCAAGTTTCTGTATCTCTGATGCAACAACTGCAAATCCTCGTCCTGCTTCACCTGCTCTTGCCGCTTCAATGCTTGCATTTAGAGAGAGAAGGTTGGTCTGTGATGCTATGTTGGTAATTATCTCAACTGCCTGTCCGATTTCTTTTGCGGAAACATTGGTAGCTTCTGTCTGTGTTGCTATAAGTTCAACGGCTTTACTTGTCTTGGCTGTTGTCTCATCAAGGTCACCCATAATATTCTGCGCATTATTCTCAGCATTACCCATATTGGCTGCTGTGGCTGATAATACTTCTACTTCTTCAACAACATGTTTGATAAGTGAACCGATGTTGTCAACATGTTCTACTGCTGACTGTGTCTCATCCGCCTGTGATGATGCACCTGCTGCAATTTCTTCGATTGCATGGCTGATACCTTCTACGGTTCTGCTTGACTGGTTAGACATTGTGTCAACATTGTCAGATGCTTTCTTAACAACGGATACAGATTCCTTGATTTGACCGATAACCTTTGTAAATCTGTCACGCAATACCTGAGTTGTTCTTGCTATGTTACCGATTTCGTCTTTACGCTTAAGGTCTGAATCGTCAAATGTTACAGTAAGATCACCTGTGGACATTGTATCAAGTGCCTTATCTATTCTCTTCATGGTCTTAGACATCTGTCTTGCAAGAATTGTAACAATTACAAGTGATACAAGGAATACTGCACTGAGTCCGATAACCGATGTCTTGGTCTTATCTGCTATTCTCTGCGTATCGCCTGTTGTCTCGACACCTACATAGATCATTCCTACTACATCGCCATCTTCGCCGTCTGAATACAATGGAAGATAGCATACATAATAGTCGGCTCTGTTAAGCCTTTCCTCACCATAGTAAGTATTGCCTTCCATAACCGTGTTGTAAATATCTTCTTCTGCCTTATTGCCCAATGTTCTTCTGCCATTGACATCCATAATAGATGTTATTTTGATTTCATTGCCATAGTAAAGGGCTGATTCAATTCCTGTCTCTTCCTTAAGTGTATCAAGCAAGGAATTATTACCTGTAAGTCTTGTCTCTCCTTTGAAAAGAACTCCCGAACCGTCCACCATATATTCGCCTTCATATCCGTAAACATACGCACTCTTAATTGCCGAAGCAGCTGTCTGTAAAGTGGTTGTTCTGTCCTCTTCAATGGTCTTTTCAATGAAATCCCTTGTGAAAAGAAGTGAAATGGCAAACATAAATGTAAGAGGAAGAATCGTACATATAAGGATACGGAGCATAAATGATATTCCTTTTTTAGCCTCTTTGACTTTCTCTATTACTTCTTCCGCCTTTTCTTCGCCGACAAGATTATCAAGTATCTCCATCTTTTTCTTGTCCCTGCGTTCTTTTCTCTTGAGACGCTTATCTTTAACCTTAGTCTTAATATCTTCACCGGCTGTGCTTTCTTCTATAACTTCTCCGGAAGTCTCTTCCGTTGCCGCCTGTTTATCAGACTTCTTACATTTCTTAGTCTTAGGCTTCTTCTCTTTCTTTGGCTTAGGATCTTTCTTATTCTTAGCCGCTTTTTTCTTTTTCTCTTTATTATTATCTGCCTCTGTATCAGTTGTTAATTCTGAATCATTGACTGTTGATAAATCCTGTTCTGTATTATCTTCCATTACCTTATTAACTTCTTCATCAAGGTCCTCTCTGGTGTAGTTATCACTCATAATTACTTCTCCTTTGACGCTGGTAAATATGAGTATATTTTACTATACTTGTATATTATTTGCAATAAAATACCGTCATTTTTACCTATTTTTCTTTTCCAAGTCGTATCCTGAACAGTTTACGTTTTAACATATTCCAGTTAAAAGGAATAATAGGATATATATAACTTTTTTCTGATATTGTTCTGTTAAACACAAGGCACAAAATAAAAATCAGAATGCCTGCGGTAAATCCCCAGATATTAAAAAACCATGTCAGAACAAGTATTATTAATCTGAAAAATTTAATGGCATAACCTATTTCAAAACTTGCCTGTGTATACGTTCCTATTGACACAAATGCCATATATAACATGCTTTCCGGGTCAAACCAGCCCGAGCTTACCGCATATTCGCCTACAACTATACCTGCAATTACACTTAATGGTGTTGACAAAAGAGTCGGTGTATTCACCGCAGCAAGACGTAATCCGTCAATGGCAAATTCCAATATAAAAAGCTGCAAAAGCACGGGTACCGTTGAACTATGTTCTTCTATCAATACAAATTTCAGCCATTCCGGCACACTTCCGGGATTGTTTAATAACAGAACCCACACCGGCGTAAGAATAAGTGAAAAAACAGCTATACAGTATCTCGACAGTTTAAGGTAGGTTCCCGTTACCGGCGGGAAATAATAATCGTCCGCTTCTTCAGCTATATCAAAAATAGATGTGGGAAGAATCATTACTGCCGGAGAATTATCGATTAAAACAACTATATTGCCGTCAAAAACCGCCGCTGCCGCCGAATCAGGTCTTTCCGTGTATTTGAATTTCGGAAAGGGATTGATATAGCTTCCCTTTAAAAGGGTTTCGGCAAGACTTTCAATATTCATGGTAAGCGCATCAACATTAATGGTTTTAATTCGTTTTTTAATATTGTCAAGGAGTTTTTTGTCCGCCAGTCCCTCAATATAAGCAATAGCAATATCGGTTTTTGAAAGTCTTCCCGCACTTAATGCCTCTACCCTGAAATCTTTAGTCCTTACCCTGCGCCTTATAAGGCCCACATTGCCTGCAATGGATTCCACAAAACCGTCCCTTGAGCCTCGCAGCACCCTGTTTTTCCATGGTTCCGATACACTTCTTGAGGGGTACGTCCTGCAGTCAATCAGAAAAACATTATTAAACCCCTCCAAAAACATAACCACCATTCCCTGCATAAGTGGCACGATTGATTTAACAGGGCTGTATTCCACATCCACCTCGATATGCGGGATTAAATCTGCCATTTCATCAGCTGATCCAGGTATGTCATCTTCTTTCAAATCCGAGAAATACTCCAGAAGTTTTTCCATAAGCTCATCTTTAGTAAAGCTGTCTATCATAAAAAGCGTTGCTTTTTTACCTGCTATTTTAATTTTTTTCACGATCATGTCAAAGTTTTTATCAGGCTGTACCAGCTCTCCAAAATATTTTACATTTTCTTCAAAATTGTCACTATATTTTTCCATAAAAAAAGCTCCCCGGCAAATATTATTAATAGCTTGCCCGGAAGTTCCGGTAATATTCCTAATTTTCTGCACTTTGGGAAAAGATTTGTGAGGGGGCGCCGGGCCGGGAGACGAGGCGGACGGGGACGCCGGGAATCTCTACCTTTTTCCTGAATTTTCGCTGTTTGGGTAGAGATTTACATCCGGCGGCTCTGGGAATCTCTACCTTTTTCCCGATTTATCTGCTGTTTGGGTAGAGATTTGTGGCACCCGGAAACTAATTTCCTGCACTTTCGTATCTTGATATTCCTATTTTAAAAATTGAATACGCCAGTATGCTTAATATAACCGCAATCAGACATTCAATGCCAACCGTCATAAATGCACTTTTCTGTATGAGAAAATAGCTTGCGGGAAAATATGCCACAAATGCAAAAGGTATAACAAATGTCAGAATAAACTGTATCGGTTTTGAGTAAATTTCAACAGGATATTTTGCAAAATCTGCCATTTCGTATGCCACCTGAAGGAACGGTCCGCTTCTTTTTATCCAGAAAGAAAGGCTCGCAAAAAAGAGCTTGATGGATGTATAAATTACCGCTCCCGCAATTACGGAAACAATAAACATTACTATATGCACGCCATCCACAATTACAATGCCTTTGCTTAATGACATAATAATAAGAATTGTTCCGATTAACAGTTCGCCGATTGCGTCCGGCTGTAATTTCTCACAGATAATCTGAAAAAACACATTCATAGGCCTTAACATATACCTGTCAAAATCTCCGTTTACAACCATTCTCCATGCCACAAGCCATATATTATCCGTAAAAAGATGGTCTATTCCTCTAGGAATCTGCGCAAAACCGTATATAAATATAAGCTGGCTTAATGTCCAGCCGTTAAGACTTGGTATTTTGTCAAAAATAAGGTATAAAAATGCAATTCCCAGGACCTGGGTAAAAAAGAATCCGAACAGTCCCATAAGGAAATCCACTTTTGATTGTACAAGCGTTTTAAAAAATTGTTTTATCAAAACACGATAGAGGCAGAAATATCTTTTTATTTTAGCCATATCCTAACCTCCTAACACAATAAGTCTCTTGGTTACACGTTTCCATATAAGACTTCCTGTCACATACAGCAATATAACCCATATAACCTGCCTCAGGAGTACAAAAGCAAGTTCGCTTCCCTGAAATTTTCCCAGATAAATCATGACCGGTGCGTAGGTCATTGATGAAAACGGCAAAAAATTAAACACTTTCTGTACTGTTTCAGGGAAAAATGTAAGTGGTATAAGCTGTCCCGTAAGGAATGACAGCACTGCCGATTCTATCATCTGCAGTCCAAATATATATGTAGTAAAGAATGCTATAAGCCCGAAGCAGAAATCAAATAAAAGATATATCAACAGGCTTAGTATCATACTAAGTACATAGAAAAGCAAATTAACCCATCCTGTAAACGGAAGGCACAAAACTTTTGCCCTGTATATCTCAACGCCTATCCATACAAATACGGCTGGCATTATGAAATTATACAATGAGTAACCGAAGCCTCTAAATATAATGCTCATTCTGTAATCAATCGGTTTGATAAGATTATTGGCTACCGTGCCTTTTACCACATCAAAACTGACTTCTTCATTAATTGATACATTGGCCACCGTTCTTGTCACATATGTCATAAATACATAAATAACCATTTCGGAAACTGTCAGTCCGCCTATTACTCCGCCGCCCGCACTGCCGTATACTGCTTTCCACAGGTAATAATTGATTAACGAACTGAAGAGACTGCACAATATAAAAAGGTACACAGAGCCTTTGTATGCCATACATGCTTTTATCTGGTTAGATGCAAAGGGAAAATAGGTGCGAAAAAATTTTTTCATATTCATTCACCCTTTCTGTTAAGTCCCGAAAGACCGTGGCTGTAAATTTCTTTTACTATGTCTGCCAGTTCCGTTTCCTGTATTTTTACGTCTTTAACGTCTGTCAGTTCCATTACGGGAGACATAAGTTCAGACATTTTCACTTTGTCTTTATCGAAGATAAATGTTATTGTGCCTGTTTCGTCATCTGTTTCAAAGGATAAGATTTCTTTATCTTTTGATGTAATGCTGCACCAGTCGGTCTTTTTACATAACGTAAGATCTGACACTTCCATCGTTACTCTTCTCGTTCTTCCATAGGTATCTTTCAGTTCTCTCAGACTGCCATCGTATATTTTGTGTCCTTCATCGATAATGATAATCCGGCTACACAATTCTTCAATGTCGCCTATATCGTGTGTTGTAAGTATTACCGTGGTATTATATTTACGGTTGATTTCTTTTATTGCCTCTCTTATCTTGTCTTTTACAATAAGGTCAAGTCCGATTGTAGGTTCATCGAGATAAAGCACTTTAGGATTATGTATAAGTGAGGCTCCAAGATCCGCTCTCATCCTCTGTCCCAGGGAAAGTGTCCTTACAGGCTGGGAGAAAAATTCCGGCAAATCAAGTACCTCATTGAGAAATTTCATTCTTTCTTCGTAGTCTGCATCTGACACATCATAAATTTCTTTAAGAATTGTAAATGACTCGGACAAAGGCAAATCCCACCACAACTGTGTTCTCTGTCCAAATACAACTCCTATATTTCTGGCATTTTCAATTCTTTCCTTGCTTGGATCAATGCCATTAACGGTACATACCCCTGATGTCGGCTTCAAAATTCCCGTCATCATCTTAATGGTGGTAGATTTACCTGCACCATTGCTTCCGATATACCCAACGATTTCGCCCTCTTCAATATCAAAAGAAATATCGTCAACAGCTTTTTTTCTTACTTTCTCATTAGAAAAAAGACCTTTAATTGCACCTTTTAAGCCAGGATATTTCTTCGATGAAACAAATTCCTTGGAGATATGCTCTACCTTAATCATTAAATCATCTCCTTTGCCGCAAACACTTGTTCCGTTATTGTAAATAACGTTGTTAGTATTTGTCAACCGTTTCTTTAAAGCATTAAAGAGTGCTTAATATTTTTGTGTAATCATATAATTCATCATTAATCAAAAATGCAATACACATATTAAGTGTATCCTCGTCATTCAATTTAGCCCGGAACAATTTATAATAACGTGAAAACGCATTTTCATTTTCTTCAATATTTTTAAATACCTTATCCCAGTCTTTATCACGTATTAGAAAATATCTGTTATTTTCTATAATCCATCTACATCGTTTTCTTGCATTTCCCTTCATTAATTCCTTATATTTATCTTCTTCTAATGCTGATTCAAGAAATCTCATTGAAAGGGCAATTGCTTCCTTTATGTCAGGACTCACAGTGTTTCCATCCTGATAATATATAAGATCTTCATAGTCACTAATGTCATACGTCTCACGTTTTTTTTGCAACTGTTCATATTTCATATCCATAATCCGGCTGAATATTTCTGCCGGATCCTGTAGGATTGCTTTTTCAATCTCCTCATCCGACAAATCAGAATTAATATCAATATTTTTCTGTTTATTTTCTTCTTCAATATAGTTATCAATGATATATTCTACATTGCACTTTCCACCTAATGCATTTATTAATGCTGCTTTAATGTCTTCGATAGGTATGTATCTGTCGACTTTTTTATTATTGGCTCCTGCATATACGAACTGCGCAAGAAAAGTTGATACCCCATATGTATGTTCATCTTCCTGGTCAATTTTTAATGGGTCATCGCAATTCTTGTCTTTAATATGAAGTTTTGCATCCATTATTCTTATAACAAATTTCTCATATTGGAGGTTGCCATTTTCGTCTTCATAATTTATATAACCGCATAATTTGCCAAGGTCAAATCCTCATAACAGATAATTATGTATAGTATCATTAAATCCTAATGTTCCGATTCTTTGGTTCTTGAATTTATGCTTCCAATATTCATCTATTACGTCATCATCGAACATCTGACGTACATATGCACCAACCCCCACATCCTGTGTACCAAGAAAAAAAGTCTCGAATACTGTTAACTGGTCTACAGGTGACAGCGGAAGTTTTTTTATTCTCATTAATAACCGCTCCATATCACATCTGTCAGGAATATCTATCGGTTCATTCAGATATTTATTAGCGATTTCAACGGCTTTTTTAAACTGGCCTCTGGTTATATCGCCATAAGTAAATGCCTTTGTTCCTAATCTAGCTTCGATAAGTGCTGCTACTGCCAGCAAATATATATGATAAGGCTCACCCTGAGTCTTGTTTCCCCATATATTATATGTATGATGAAATCTTTCATCTTCTAAATCAAAATTGATATAAACAGAAATAGCTTGTAACATTGCATCTCCCGCATCAGGCTCCACCTTATTATCCTCAACTATATCGCGTGGCAGATAATAATTTTCTGCGACATGCATATTATCGTAATCCCCTATTGTATTCCAGCCAATTTTTGTTTTATTAGGATTCCATTCATCTCTGTCCTCTTGTTCTTCCGTTCTGATAAGACAGATTGTGTCAATATCATGAATCTTTATTTTTCTTCTTTCAGCAAATGGAAAATTCTTTATCAATTGAAGGGTCTCTTCATATACCTTTTTCCATTCTTCTTTTGTTACAGACTTTGAAATGCTTAATCTAATAAATATGCCCATCTAAATTATCCTCCTGAATCAATTACTATATAAGAATTATATCCGGAATGATTTTAGGTGTCATTAAACTTATAGTTTAAAATCAGGAATCTGCATTTTATAGATATTACCCGGCAATACCACTTTCTGCATGTTTATAATAATGTATAAAGCGTTTTTTCTGTTCTTTCGGCACATCTATATTTATTCGATTAATTATTATATTTAATTCGGGAATCAGATATTCTCCAATACAGTATAAATCAAATTTTGCATTATCGTGTCTGATTACTGTCTTATGTCTATGTATTATGTCATTAATATCTGCCTCATACAGTTCCATTAAGGCAAACATCGTATCTGCCTGTGGATATCCTTTACCATTTTCGTATTTGTAAATTGCCTGGACAGATCCGATTCTTAAATATTCCTGAACCTCCTTAACCGATAAGCATTTTTCTTTTCTTAATCTTCTTAAATTTTCCCCGATAACCTTAGGATTGTACTCTGGTCTGTGTTTCACTTTTTACTCCTTCCCATTAGTATAATTTTACTGTATAGCATAAAACCCGATTTCATTCAAGTAATTTTCCAGACATCAAAAAACCTCCGTCCACATTCCGTGAACGGAGGTCTGATATAACAGGGGCAGTAGGATTCGAACCCACGACCTGCGGTTTTGGAGACCGATATTCTACCAGCTGAACTATACCCCTATACAGTGGCTGTAAAAACGCCACTTGTATTTTATATCATATATTTGGAATAATTGCAAGCATAAAATAAATTAATTTTCGTATTTTGTGTCCTGCTTTGTATTATTCTGCAACTTTTTCTGCTGATTCTTCTGAATCAGATTCAAGGCTGTCCCTGACATTATTAACGATGTCTCTCTGAACGGCTATTTCATGTTCCATTCCTCTTGATTCGTCATTGGCAACTGTAGCAGCGTCAAGGATTTTGTTGAGGAGTGACTCTATCTGCATTGCCTTTTCATTCTGCTCAACGGAATGTTTGTAAATATCAGCCATAGCGTCAACTGTTATTTTGGCAAATTCCCTTACGTGCTCGACTGTGTCTGTAATATCCTTTGAGGATTTGGTTGACTGAGCGGCAAGTCCTCCGACTTCCTTGGCAACAACGGCAAATCCACGTCCGGCTTCACCTGCTCTTGCAGCTTCAATGCTGGCGTTAAGGGAAAGGATGTTGGTTCTTCCTGCAATCTTACCGACTGCTGTGGCAAATTCCTGAATGGTATCGGAAAATTTCTCTAAGTTCTTGATATTCTCTGTTGAAGTCTTGATAAGTTCATTCAGTTCTCCAATATTATCAACGATTTCTTTAATATTGGTAATTCCTTCCTTAACAAGGTTAAGTGATGTATCCGAAGAATTAATAACGTCAAATGCGTGTTTTTCAACTCTTGTCTGTGATTCATCAAGTTCATTAATAGTCTTCTTTAAATCCATAATAATACCTCTTTCCTACAGTCCGATATTACTCAATTCGGATACTGATTTTATTCCAATTAATTTAATCCTGTCTTCTTTGCCGATTGATTTAAGACAGGCATAGGGAAGAATGCATTCTTCATATCCTAGCTTGACAGCCTCCTGAACACGCTGTTTTGCCTGACTTACGGCTCTTACTTCTCCTGTAAGGCCAACCTCTCCGAAGCAGAGTGTTCTGCTGCCTATAGGTCTGTTCTTAAATCCTGACATTATTGCAAGCACAATTCCAAGGTCTAATCCGGGTTCACTGACCTTAAGACCTCCTGCGACATTAAGATAAGCGTCACAGCCGGATAACTGCAGACCAATTTTTTTCTCAAGCACAGCCATCAGTAAATTCATCCTGTTATAATCGGCACCCGCCGCAGTTCTTCTGGGGAGTCCGAAATTAGTATGGCATACAAGTGCCTGTATTTCTACAAGAATAGGTCTTGTTCCTTCCATAAGGCATACAACCACAGAACCCGGCTCGCCCTCCGGCCTGCCGCTCAGCATAAACTCTGATGGGTTAAGTACCTCACGGAGTCCATCCTGGCACATTTCGAAAACACCAATCTCATTGGTGGCTCCAAAACGATTCTTAACGGCTCTTATGATACGGTAATTCTCGCTTCGCTCACCTTCAAAATACAGAACAGTATCTACCATGTGTTCCAATACTCTCGGTCCGGCGACAACGCCCTCCTTGGTAACATGTCCCACAATAAAAACTGTAATTGAAAGTCCTTTGGCAATCTGAAGGAGAACATTAGTGGATTCTCTTACCTGCCCGACACTTCCCGGTGCTGACTCACTGGTCTCACAGTACATTGTCTGGATAGAGTCTATAACTACCATATCGGGAGCAAAATTTCTGATTGCATCGCTTATCTTAGCAAGATTAGTCTCGCAGAGCAGATAAAAATTATCCGGCATCGTGCCGATTCTGTCAGCTCTCATCTTAATCTGTCGCAAAGACTCCTCGCCGGATACATATAATACCTTCCTATCGGCGGATACATTCTTACATACCTGTAAAAGAATGGTTGACTTGCCGATTCCCGGATCTCCTCCTACAAGAACCATTGAACCGGTCACGATTCCGCCACCGAGAACCCGGTCAAGTTCCGCAAGTCCCGATGTAAAACGGTTCTCCGATTCAGTATCTATCTGGGACACTCTTACGGGAACAGCCTGCCCACCCTGTGTAAGAACAGAAATTCCCTTTTTAACAGAACTCTCTACAGGAGCCTCCACAAGCGTGTTCCACTGTCCGCAGCCCGGACACTGTCCCATCCATTTAGATGTCTCATAGCCGCATTCTTTACAGAAAAATGCTGTACTTCTGCTCTTAGCCATTCTTCACCTTCTGTTAGTTTCTGATAATTTTAACAGGAACGCCCTCTCTTACAAGTTCAACGCTGATACTTAATTTACCGCTGATATTGGTCTTCATGCTTCCTATTGAAGCGCCGTCAACAAATACTTCATATTCTGTCTCCGGTTCGAGTTCAAGAGTAATCTGTGGGTCATCTGCGCCCTCAACTTTAAGTTCTACTTTATTATCACTTATTGAAAGGTTGTGGACTGTTGTTCCCGGTACAGACTCATAAACAAACATACCGTTCTTCTCAAGCTTGGTAATTTCCTTAAAAGTCTTAACCTTGTAAATATCTCCGTTGTACTCTACATTGTCCAGCTTGGTCTTGGTATCCAGAAGATAATTTCCAAAGCTTATCGTACCGTCTCCCTCAATGTGAATTAACTCGTCTACTACAGACATATTGTGTCCTCCTGTGTGTTAAATTTAGTAACTTATTAATAAAAATATTATAATATATTTCCTGCTTTTTTTCTACACTATTTTACAGAAAAAACAAGTTTTTCGCTGTCTTCTTTTTTGTCGACATAAACAACATCCGAGCTCTTTATCCTGCCCTCCAGAATCTGTTCGGCAAGCTCATCCTCCACTTTCTGCTGAAGTGCTCTCTTTAACGGTCTGGCACCGTATTTTTCATCATATCCTGCGTCAACGATATAGGATTTTGCCGCATCGGAAAGTTCAATGGTGATATTAAGCTGCTCCTTAATACGTTTATTGATAGAATTCATCATAATGTCCACAATACGGGCTACGTTTTCTTTGGTCAGCATGTGGAAAACAATCATTTCATCGATTCGGTTGAGAAATTCCGGTTTAAAAATTCTTTTAACCTCATCCATAACCTTATTTTTCATGTTTTTGTAATCCTGCTCAGGATCCTTTGATGTGTTAAAACCAAGATTTTTAGGTGAAACGATATTCTCGGCTCCGGCGTTGCTTGTCATTATGATAATAGTATTTTTGAAATCAACTTTTCTTCCTGAGGAATCCGTTACCACGCCGTCATCCAGTATCTGAAGGAGCACGTTGAATACATCGGGATGTGCTTTTTCTATCTCGTCAAAAAGAATTACCGAATAAGGATTACGTCTTACTTTTTCGCTAAGCTGGCCGCCTTCCTCATAACCTACATATCCCGGAGGTGAGCCTATCATCTTGGATACGCTGTGTTTCTCCATGTATTCCGACATATCAACTCTTATGAGGGAATTTTCATTTCCGAACATGGCATCCGCAAGTGTTTTTGAAAGTTCGGTTTTGCCGACACCGGTAGGTCCAAGGAAAAGGAATGAACCAATCGGTCTCTTAGGATCTTTAAGTCCAACCCTGCCTCTTCTTATTGCTCTTGCTATAGAGGTTACAGCCTCGTCCTGACCTACAACACGTTCGTGAAGGGTCTCCTCAAGCTTCATCAGGCGCTCTGATTCCCCGATTGAAAGCTTGTTGACAGGTATTTTAGTCCAATCTGACACAACTAAAGCTATGCTTTCCTCGTCTACCACAAGGTTTCTGTTGTTTTTCTCGTTCTGCCATTTTGTATTGAGTTTTTCAAGTTTTTCATACTTTTTAAGCTGTTTTTTCTTGATTTCCCCAGCTTTTTCATAGGCTTCAGCCTTGATTGCTTCTTCTTTGTCAGCCTCAAGTTTTTCGATTTCGGCTTCGGTTTTGCTTATTTCTTCAGGTTTAATAAACGCCCCCAGCCTTACCTTTGAAGATGCCTCATCAATGAGGTCAATGGCTTTATCAGGTAAAAATCTGTCATTGATGTATCTTTTTGAAAGTTTTACGGCAGAATGAAGTGCTCCATCCGTTATTGTAACGCCGTGATGAGTCTCATAAGTCTCTTTTAATCCTTTGAGGATCTCGTATGCTTCATCTTCCGATGGTTCATCCACATTAACGGGCTGGAAACGTCGTTCAAGTGCAGCATCTTTTTCTATATATTTACGATATTCATCGATAGTGGTGGCTCCGATAATCTGTACCTCGCCCCTTGCAAGGGAAGGCTTAAGTATGTTGGAAGCATCAATCGCTCCTTCTGCACCGCCTGCACCTATGATGGTATGAAGCTCATCTATAAAAAGAATGACATTGCCGGCAGCACGTACTTCCTTTATTACTTTTTTGATTCTTTCTTCAAATTCACCACGATATTTTGAACCGGCAACCATTCCTGAAAGGTCAAGGGTAAGAAGTCTCTTGCCTCTTATGGTATCAGGAACATTGCCCTCTGCTATTTTAATTGCTATTCCTTCCACAACAGCCGTTTTTCCTACGCCCGGTTCTCCTACAAGGCATGGATTGTTTTTGGTTCTTCTGCTGCCAATCTGGATAACTCTCTGAATCTCTCTTTCACGTCCTATAACAGGGTCAAGCCTGCCTTCTTCGGCAAGTGCCGTTAAATCCCTGCTGTACTGATCAAGCGTAGGGGTCTGGCTCTTTTTATTTTTGCGGTTAAAAGAAACCTCATCTTTATAGTTATTGCTGTCTTCGCCCATTGCGACCACAGTATCAATGTAGGCTTTCTGGATTTTGACGCCTATTGTTCCCAATAAACGTGTTGCAACGCAGTCCTGTTCTTTTAGCATTCCTATAAAAATATGTTCTGTTCCGATAAGTCCGGATTTGAACCTTTTTGCTTCTTTTCTTGCATTTTCAAGAATTCTTGCAGCTCTTGGAGTATAGGAATCAGGTTCTTTCAACCCCACATTTTTTTCAGGAACAATAAGTTCCTTGATTAGCTCCACAACCTTGCTTTCTTCAACACCGTTATTCACAAGTACGGCATTGGCAATACATTCTTCCGTTCTTAAAAGTCCGATAAGAATATGTTCGGAGCCGACACTGCCATGTCCAAGCTCAAATGCTGCTTCCGTGGCATTCTGCAATGCTGTCTCGGCTTTTTTGGTAAATCCACTTTCCATATATATATTCCTCTTTCCTATCTGTGAAATAATCAGATTATTTCAGGGAGATATTTTCTTATATATTCTGCTCTTAATACGTCTGTCTCTGCTACAGACATCGCCTTGCCTGAATTCTGTCTTAAAACTGCAGGCTGTATATCCATTATAAGCTCGTTGATATTATATCTTCCGTTATGTGCAAACTGCAATACGCCCAACGATATGCCTGTCATAAGTTCCGATATGAGAACCATGGAGTCCTTTAATGAAAGTTTTCTTGCATATTTTAAAACACCGTATGATTTATAAATCTCATCATCCATCTGTATCTTGTCTTTTTTGTAAAAATGTTCTCTCTGTTCTTTTTCCTGATTGACAATCTGCAGAACAATGTCATCAAGGTCTTTTATAACTTCACGTTCATCCTGTCCAAGGGTCTTTTGTGTGGATATCTGGTATAAATTACCGTATCCATTCTGACCATCACCATAAACTGTTCTGAATTTTAGTCCGAATCTTCCAAGCTCCGCGCTGATATCGTTAAGTCTTCTGGCATCCGACAGGGAAGGCAGGTGAAGCGTGTATCCTGCTTTCATTCCGGTTCCTGTATTGGTGGGAAAAGTTGTCTTATAGCCGTATTTTTCATCAAAAGCATAATCAAAATGTGCGTCTATATAATCGTCAATTTCATTGGCTTTCTTAAAACAACTCTGGATATCCATTCCGTTACATAATACCTGTATCCTTACATGGTCCTCGCCGTTTAAAAGAACAGAAGTTCCTTCATCCTCCGATAAAATAACCGCACCATTATTTTTGCCTGCAAGATAAGATGTTATTACCCTCTTTTCTTTAAGGGCATTACGGCCTGATTCGCTGCACTCTTTCATGTAAAGGCATCTGAACTCTTCGGGATAATCGGTCTCAAACCTTTTTGCAACCGAATTAATCATCTTAGCAGCGTCTTCTTCACTTATTTTGTCGGCAAAAAGATAATCGTTAAAATTTCTGGCAAGCCTTATTCTGCTTGAGATTACGATATCCCCGGCAGTTTCTTCATGTTCATACCATTTAAGCATTTTTACCTTCCTTTCTGCTAAGTTCAGCTATTAAATCCCTTAATCTGGCTGCTTCTTCAAAATCTTCTTCTTCAACCGCCGATTTTAATTTTTTTCGTAATATCTCTATTTCTCTATCAAGGTTGTTATCTTCTTCCCTTTCAACATATTCCAGAGACTCCTCCTCCGGCTTGCCGTATTTCATAGGCTTCTTGCCCATATATACGTTGCTGCCATGAATCTTCTTCATCTTGTCAGATATAAGAAGTCCGAATATATCGTAACATACAGGGCATCCGAACCTTGAATTCTTAACAAATTCGCCGTATGTTGTCTTGCAGTTAGGGCATGTCACATTAACTGACTTGTCGCTTTCGCCATTGCCTGACACAATAGCCTTACCGCCCAGTATTCCAGATATCAGTCTGGTAAAATTCTCATCGTTTTCAAAAATACTGCTGTAAAAACTTACGTCTGTATTAGCCGCACATTCACCGCAAAGATGGTGTTCGCTGCGGACACCGTTAATTACCTCCGCATAGTGAAATGTTGCCTGGTTTTTATTACATTTTTCACAAAGCATTTGTTATCCCTCCTTTTTATTTTATTCCAAATTCACTTATAATATCGTCAACAAGTGCATGTATTTCCGCTGATGTTATATCCTTACACATTGCTTTAGCAATAGATACCCTCAAATCCCTTGAAAGTGATTCCATGGCTTCTATCTTATCGGCATCAACAGCTATAACGGCACCGTATCGTCTATCCAGTTTAATATATCCTTCCTGCTTAAGAATTGTGTATGCTTTATTAACAGTGTGCATATTAATCCCTATATCCTCAGCCATCTGTCTCACTGATGGAAGTGAATCGCCTTCATGTATATCATCATTGGCAATACTCATTATAATCTGGTGGCATAACTGGATATAAATTGCCTCATCACTGTTAAAATCAATGCTAAAAATCATATTCTCAACTCCTTGCCCGTGTTATATACATACTATAACAAGTAAACGCAGCAAAAGCAATAGTTTTGCCCTGCTGCGTTTAAATTTAATACTTTTTTTATTTTTCTTCAGTTTCCTTTGATACTTCCTCTAATTCCGCTGTAGCTTCTTCCTGTGTTTTTTCATCGGTTGCGGCAAATTCTTCATTATATCCGTTATATTTCTTTTCCTTTTTGCTGATTAAAAATATAACTGCTCCGGCTATGACAATCAGTAACAAAGCCCCGCCGATTATAATAATGTTTTTATTGTTAAAGGAAACTCCGTCATCGTTTTTTCCTGTTACCGGAGTTGAGGCTGTCTCTTCCGGTGATGTTGTCTCATCTTCAATAATTTCAGGAGATGTGGTACGCAATCTTTGTATTGTACCCTCCACAGTATCGTAGGAATACCACGAATACTTTTTATTGGAATTCATTGCGTAAAAATAAATATATTCTCCGTCAACATATCCTTTTATGGCCGTATCCTTAATTTTTACATCCTTTTCTTCGCCTGCCATCGATGTATCGGCCTTGCGGCTGTCAAATACATAATATGTATTTTCGGAATTAGATATTACAATATAAGGATAAAAATTTTTGCCATCATATACATAAAAGTTTCCGTTTCCTTCAGAATCCACAAGGTACATAAGTGTAAATCCTGTTGCACTTCCGGTTGCGGTTATTACATCTTTTCCGTTATATGAACCAAGCTCTACTTCAAATCCGTCAGGCACTTTGCCGACATCAAACTCAGATGATACGTTATATTCCTTGCCATCTATGGTTACTTTGAAGCTTGCAGGCGGCTCTGTAGGCGGGTCAGTTGGTGCTTCTGTAGGTGGCTCTGTAGGCGGCTCCAGTCTGAAAATATTAAGATTATATTTCATTGCCTTGCCGTTAGGAGCATAACTTGTGATTGTAACGTAGTTATTACCAACCGCAAGATTATTTGTGTTGCCCGCTATCTCCACTCTTCCACCCTGTGAGCTTGCAGCCGCAACATTAACGGAGGTTACGGAATTGTTCACATAACATACATAATCCAATGTCCATTTTGCAAATGCAGGACTTAGGTTAGCGCCTCCTACCTGAATTGAACTGAGTGTAGCATCATCGGAACCTACTGCCATTACCTTAACGGAAGCCGAACCGCATGCAGGACTGAAATCATTCACATCTGTATCAATAAACTGATATCCTTTTATTGTAAAATTACAGGTTCCTGTCTGGTTAGCTTTGAAAGTGATATTCCACTTATACTCGGTCTGTTCCGTAGCACCGCCTGTAACTGAAAAAGGTATTACTCCATTGAATCCTGAGCCATCCATGCCACTGACATAAGCGAAAATATTACCATCATATATAAGTTCAAAATTTGCCGATGTTATTCCCGCAGGATTATTTAATTTAACTTCCACGGTAATCGTATTACCTGCTATTACTTCTCCGGCACTTGCCTTAACAGTAATAGTGCCTTCTGATGCATAAGTCTTTTCAGGCTTTGAGAATATTGTAAAACATATTGAAATGCACAGCAAAGCAATCAGCATTATTTTAATTAATTTGTTATTTTTAGACATTACTTACTCCTTTATTTCTGTTCAATCGCAGTTCCTTTAATAATATATCTTCTCATAACAGCAAAATCATATATGTCTACGCCTTTATTTTCCTTATGTATATCTGCTGCTTCAAGGAATATTCCGGATAATCCTGTTTTCTTAATTATAAGTTTTCTTATATAAGCAAAGTCATATATATCTATCTTTCCGTCTCCATTGACATCACCATATATCACAATATTCTTTGACATATACAAAGCGCCATTTGAATCATGTATTCTTAACATATCGCCTGTTCCGATAATCTTGTCCCCGGACTTTACATTACCGGAGCTGTCGGTAATCTGTGCCGTTCCGCCTGTAACCTTAAGTCTTTGAAGTGCGGTATTCACTGTATCACCCACGGCAAAATTATGTATATACTGATCCTTTAGTATAAGTTCTTTAAAGTCAACGCTTACTTTGGTAAGCCTTGTAATATCCACTTCGTAAGTCTTACGCTCACTTCTGTCGGAGGCTGACGGATATACATCTATGTACACCTTGGTAGTTCCCACAGGCAGATTGATATTGCCCGTGGTTCCGTTTGAAAGAACAGTTGTTGTACTGCCTGTTCTCATTTCAACAATTGCTATTGACGATTCCGTCTTATAATTTAATGCTAAGGACGTAACATCATTGGCAACTCTCATGGTGTATTTATACGTATTCATTTTAAAAGTCTCATTAAATCCCGACTTGCTTGAGGAAAGTGAAGTCAGATATGTACTGCCTTCCGCCCTTGTAACTTTAACCTTATAAGTCTTGGTTGTACCATATTCTGATTTACAGACAATATTGAACTCATTATTGCCGACTTTAAGGCTATGTGTTCCCGTTCCCGATATTGAAGATGTCTTGGCATAAGCTGATGCCGACAATTTGATCTGTGAATCCTTATACGGAACAACCAGTGAATATTCCGTTCTCTCCGAATTAAAACTTGGTGTAAGGTTAGCATTACTGCTCTTTCCGTCCATATCTATAAGTGTTGCGCTTATTCCTGAAAGCCTTGTATTAGGATTAGCCGTTGTTCTTTCATCACCTGAAGGTGAAGCCGGCTTTTTACATGATGAAGGCATATTTTTATATACAGGGATTCTGAATACAAATGACGAATTAAGAAGTCCTGCATTCTTATAAGTCTCATATATCTTACTGCCTTCAGTCAGTGTTGCGGTAAGATTCTGTGCATACTGCTTCCAGTAATAATATTTAGGATTGACCACACTGAACATTTCAAAATATATTGTATCCTGGCCTATTCCTATGTAACCTGTATATACTTTAACGGCACCGCCCATTATTGCAAGATATGGGCTTGTCCAGCCTTCAGCCTTCGCTTCCTTGCCTCCGTTATTAATAACGGTCTGCTTGCCATCTCCCGCAGCTCCTATGTTAAAAAAGTTATAATATACCGCGTTGCCGTCGCCATTTGCCTGATAAAAATGACTGCCGTCTTTGGTTGACACACCTTTACCAAGTTCATCATTGCTTGTACCTTTTTCCTGACGAAGTCTTACAGCAAGATGTATGGCACTTACCTTAGACTTTTTGGCTGCTTCAACTATTACCTGGGCATAAGTCATATTATTAGGTGCACCGGGACATTTTGCATTACACATAAATGTTCCGTTAAGAGTTGAATTAACAAGTTCAACCGTATCATGATTTCCGTCATAACTTAACTTTTCAAACATATATATATAACTCTCGTTAAGCCAGTTTCTTGGATCCATAATGTATGAAATAGCTGACGTTGATGCTTGATTCCAGTATCCCGTATCAAAGCTTACCCAGTTATTGGCGGAGTAGTTATACGCACCCGCTACATCATCATAAGCTTTCCAGGCTGTCGGTGTCTGATACCATGCCCATCCACCGTTAGATTTAAGGTCTGCAAGTCCCAGTGACATCGTGTGTCCTGCTGCCGGAACAAGTTTTCTTTTTAACAGTGCCTCGTTCTTAAGCACTTCATTCCAGTCAAGTCCTGTATCGAACGCTTCAAAAGTCCAGTTAGGATGTTTATCATGTAGTGCCTGTATGTAAGGTCTGTATGATTCCGGAAAAGACTTAAGTGTCTGTTCAAATGAGGTATCTGCCATAATATCGTATATATTTTTTCCGACAATACCTCCTACCAGTAAAACAACTGCAGTAAGGAGACATACTATTTTTTTATAAATTTTCTTTGTATTGCTCATTACTTTATCCTGTCAAATATTATTTATTTACATTATAAAAAGAAATGCCCTCAAGGTCAACATAAGGGCACTTCCAGATATTGTATTTTTTGTGAATATTCTGTGAAATTACAGATTCAAACCCTTTGCTTCATCACAGCCAAGCACAATGTTCATACACTGTATCGCAGCACCTGACGCACCTTTTCCAAGGTTGTCAAAACGTGATGAAAGAAGGATTCTGTCATCATTACCGCAAATGTATATTTCCATTCCGTCCCATCCGGAACATGAGTTGGCTGCCATAAAACCGTTAAGTTCTTCTGTCTGTGCATCGAAAGGTTTTACATTGATAAATTTCTCACCCTTGTAGAAATCTGCAAATACTTTCTGAAGTTCCTCAGGCTTCATGCCTATCATATCCACATAAAGCGGGATATTGACAATCATTCCGCTGTAATAATCGTCTACGATAGGGGTAAAAAGAGGTTCCCTTGAAAGTCCTGTAATCGCTTTCATTTCTTTTAGATGTTTATGTTTCTGCGTAAGTGCATACTCTCTTGGAGCATTCATTTCCACAGTCTTCTCATCCGATTCATATATGGCAATAGTCTTTTTGCCTGCCCCGCTGTATCCTGAAAGGGCAAATGCAGAAATCGGAAAATCAGGTCCTATTATTCCCATTTTCACAAGCGGATAAGCAAGTGAAATAAATCCTGAAGCATAGCAGCCAGGATTGGCAATTCTCTTGCTGTTTCTGATATTTTCCCTGAATTCTTCCGAAAGTTCAGGAAATCCGTAAGCCCAGCCCGGACTTGTCCTGTGTGCCGTAGAGGCATCTATTATTGTAACATTTTCATTTTCCACAAGGGAAACGGCTTCAATTGCAGCCGCATCAGGGAGACACAAAAAAGTTATGTCAGATTCATTTATATATTTTCGTCTTTCATTAACATCCTTACGAAGTTCACTTGGGATTGTAAGAATCTCTATATCGTCCCTGCCTTTGAACCGCTCATTGATTCTAAGACCTGTAGTACCCTCGCTTCCGTCAATATATACTTTTGTCATAGTATACTGCCACTCAAAATGTGTTCAAATATACTCGAACACATTGAGAAATTAAAGTCCTTGCGGATACTTCTTACTGCTTCGATGTGTATGCTTTGGCGATTGTAAACAATACGCTACTCACAAGTTCGTGTACACTCCACAGTCGTAAATTCCTGCGATAGCCCGCAGTACATACTTACGTTTGCGTTTATTATGCAACTTCGTAAGTTAAAGCATCTCTTAGATTAAGAGCAGCATTGAAATCCCTATCCTCAACATAGCCACAATCACAACGATATATTCTATCTGAAAGCTTCAAATCTTTCTTGATAGCACCACAGCAATGACATATTTTGGATGATGGATACCATCTGTCTACGACTCTTAATTCAATACCATTTTCATCACATTTTGCTTTAAGCTTGGTTCTAAATTCATAGAACTTCTGTGACGCAACATTTTTTGAAAGATGTCTGTTCTTCATCATTCCTGATACATTCAAATTTTCAATAGTTATATAAGATGGCTTGGTTTTCACTATCTCAGCTATTGATTTATTGATATAATCAGTACGGATATTATCTATTTTATGATGAAGTCTCTGTACTTTGAGCTTTTGCTTTTGTATATTCTTTTGAGTGGACTCTCCTTTCTTTAAGTTCTCATATTTTCGTGAGAGACATCTTTGTTCTCTACGCAGTTTCTTTTCCAATTTTTTAATTCTTGTTGACTTATTGATATTTTTATAAGTTTTACCATTGGAAACAATCGCCAAGTCTTTTAAACCCAAGTCAATTCCTATACCGCCGTTGCTATTATTAGCAATCTTAACGTCGGGAATTTCTACAAGAACTGACACATAGTATCTGTCTGCTTTGACGGATACTGTACCGCTTTTGATTTTCCATCCGTCTTTAGTTGTTGGTATATAACCTTTTTCTTTAATGCGTACCCAACCTAAAGTGGGTATGTTCAACCTATGTCTCTCACATCTACAGTCTTTAGTATTGTTCTTTACAAAATACATTTTTACATCAGATTTACCTTTCTTTTTGAAATTAGGAAAAGCGCTTTGATGTTTAAAAAATCTTGTAAATGCAGTACATCCATCTTCAATAGACTTTTTTACAGCTTTTGAATATGCTTCTTTAATCCATATTTTATCAGGATTATTAGGAATATACTCATTATTAAGCCATACGCTGAAACTCTTGCCAGTCATAAACTTTTCACCGTTATCATATAAAGTTTTGTTGTGACCAAGATAGAAGTTATAGACGTACCTACAAGTGCCAATAGTCTTGTTAATCTTGATTTTTTGCTCAATCGTCGGATTTATTTCCGTCTTGAAACTCTTTAGCAATTTCCTCATCCCTTTCTATTTGTTTTTTATACTTACGAAGTCCATACAACCTGCAAGAGAATACATGAAGTATATAAACAATATCCTGTACGAGTTCTTCCTGTGGTGATAGTTCTTCGTTGTTCACTACCACAATGCTTGTATTAAACTTCATACAGAATTTTTCAAACCAATCGTAACCAAATCTGATAAATCTATCTTTATGAGTTACTATTATGGTTTTTATTTTCTGTTCCATTACTTCATTTAATAATTCATTCCACTTTTTACGATTGTAATTAAGACCACTTCCATAATCCTCAATACACTGGTCTATAATAATACCTTTAGCATTACAAAACTGTCGCAAAAATGCAACTTGATTCTGTAAATCATCTTTTTGATTTTTTGTAGACACTCTGGCATAAATAACTACCTGACGTTTATCATTTTCAATATTTATGCCTTTGAATTGAAGGTACTGGTCATAGGTATAATAACGCCTATCAGTTGGAGTTCGATTTGCCTTTAAAGTTCCTTCTCTGTCCCAGCGTTGCAATGTCTTAACAGACACACCTAACAGTTCAGCAAAATCTTTTGGCTTATAATTTGTGATATTTGATGTATTCATAATAATTTACTCCTTTGAGTATATTTAAACACATTTAATCACATTTGACAATATATTCAATTACTTATTTTCTTCTCCTTAGTCCATATTCTCTATAGCCTTACCTATATCATGGCGCATATATTTGTTTTCAAAATCAACCCATTCGGTTGCAGCGTAAGCATTGGCTCTTGCTTCTTTGAGTGTATCGCCTTTTGCGGTAATTCCGAGAACTCGTCCGCCGTTAGTCACAATGTTGCCGTTGTCATCAAACTTTGTTCCGGCATGGAAACAGTAATAACCGTCCTTGCCTTTGAAATTATCAAGACCTGTTATAATCTTGCCTTTTTCGTATGCAAGAGGATATCCGTCACTGGCAAGGATAACGCATACACAGGCTTTGTCTTCAAACTGAAGGTCAATCTTATCAAGTGTTCCATCAATGCAGGCATTAAAAACGTCAATAATGTCATTTTTAAGCCTTGGAAGAACAACCTGTGCTTCAGGGTCGCCAAAACGTGCATTGTATTCAAGAACTTTTGGTCCCTTAGGTGTAAGCATAAGTCCGAAGAAAATAACGCCTTTAAATTCCCTGCCTTCTGCTTTCATTGCATCAACAGTTGCCTGATATATGTGTTTTTTGCAAAAATCATCAACTTCTTCTGTATAAAAAGGACTTGGTGAAAAGTTACCCATTCCACCTGTGTTAAGACCCTCGTCACCATCTTTTGCCCTCTTATGGTCCTGGGCTGATGACATTATTTTAATTGTATTGCCGTCAACGAAAGAAAGTACGGATACTTCCCTTCCTGTCATAAATTCTTCTATAACAATGGTATTACCGGCATCGCCAAACTTCTTGTCAAGCATAAGCTCATCAACGCCTGCCAATGCTTCTTCCTTGGTATTGCAGATAAGAACACCTTTACCAAGTGCAAGTCCGTCAGCCTTAAGGACTATAGGATATTCCGAAGTCTCAAGATATTTCTTGGCATCGTCCGCAGAAGTAAATGTCTCATAAGCAGCCGTAGGAATATTGTATTTTTTCATAAGGTCCTTTGAAAATGCCTTGGAGCCTTCAAGAATAGCCGCATTCTTACGAGGTCCGAATACTCTTAAACCTCTCGCTTCAAACAAGTCAACAATGCCGCCTACAAGTGGGTCATCCATTCCGATTACGGTAAGGTCGATTTCTTTTTCAGCTGCGAAATCTGCAAGTCTGTCAAATTCCATGGCTGAAATTGGAACGCATTCCGCAAGTTCCGAAATTCCGGCATTACCCGGTGCACAGTATATTTTATCTACTTTAGGGCTTTTACTGCATGCGTAAGCAATTGCATGCTCTCTTCCGCCGCTGCCTACAATCAATATTTTCATAGTACGTTATCCTTTCAGTTATCTGTTTGCAATCATATTTATTGCTTCAGGTAAAATAATCCATTCTGCCTGTTCCATAACTCTTTTCTGAAGAATCTCAGGTGTATCCCCGTCCTCTATCATTACAGGTTTCTGGAAAATAATTTTACCGGTATCCGTTCCTTCATCAACATAATGCACGGTTGCTCCTGTAACTTTCACGCCTCTTTGCAAAGCGGCTTCATGTACCTTAAGTCCATAATATCCTTTTCCACAAAAAGAAGGGATAAGTGATGGGTGGATATTAATGATTTTCTCAGGAAATGCTCTAACCATTTTCTCAGGGATTGCCACAAGAAAACCTGCAAGAACAATTAAGTCCGGATTGTATTTTGATACACCTTCAAGCAGTGCATCATTAAACACATCCCTGTTTTCATAATTCTTAGGTGATATACATTCATTTGGAATATTGTGTTCCTCAGCTCTTGTAAGTGCATAGGCATTGGCATTATTACTGATTACGCCCACAACTTCCGCATTCTTAATCTTACCGTTATCCATGGCATCAAGAATAGCCTGAAGATTGGTTCCGCCACCTGAAACAAGTACAACTACTCTTAACATAATGTTACACCTTTTTCGCCTGCAACTGCCTGTCCTATTACAAATGCATCTTCCCCGGCAGACTTGATTGCTTCTATGGTCTTATCTGCATCAGCAGGGTCAACTGCAAGAATCATGCCGACACCCATATTGAATGTATTATACATCATATGTTCGTCAATATTGCCTTTCTTAGCCATAAGTTTAAATAATGCAGGTACTTCGTAGCTGTCTTTTTTAACTTCGGCTCTTATTCCGTCAGGAAGCATTCTTGGAATGTTCTCGTAAAAACCGCCGCCTGTGATGTGGCTGCAGCCCTTAATGGTTACTCCGGCATCCTTAACTGCTTTAAGTGCCTTGACATAAATAATTGTTGGTTTAAGTAAAGCATCACCGAGAGTTGTTCCGAGTTCATCATAATATGTATCAAGGGATTCTTTTGTCATATCAAATACTTTTCTTACAAGTGAAAAACCATTGCTGTGTACACCTGAAGATTTGATTGCAACAAGTGTATCTCCCGGCTTGATGTTTTCTCCTGTAATAAGGTTCTTTCTGTCACATACACCTACAGAAAATCCTGCAAGGTCATATTCGTCCTCAGGCATAAGTCCAGGATGTTCTGCTGTTTCTCCGCCGACAAGAGCACATCCGGATAATTTACAACCGTCCGCAACACCTTTAACGATTGTAGCGATTTTCTCAGGAATGTTTTTTCCACATGCTATATAATCAAGGAAAAATAAAGGTTCACCGCCTGCACATGCAACGTCATTAACGCACATGGCAACACAATCAATACCGATTGTGTCATGCTTGTCCATAAGGAAAGCAAGTTTAACCTTGGTTCCGCATCCGTCTGTTCCGGATAAAAGCACAGGGTCCTCCATATCTTTGATTGCTGCCATTGAGAACGCACCTGAAAATCCACCGATACCACCGAGTACCTCCGGTCTCATTGTGCTTTTAACATGTTCCTTCATTAATTCAACCGATTTATATCCGGCTTCAATATCAACGCCCGCTTTCTTGTAATCCATTTTTATTTTTCCTCCATGTATTTTTTATATCCGACTTTTTCGATTTTGTCTTTTTTCTTCATAACGCCATCTTTTAATTCATCTTTATATGCTTTGATTCTGTTAAGAAGTTCGTCATCACTTGTTGCAAGAATCTTAGCTGCAAGAATTCCCGCATTGGCTCCTCCGTTAATTGCAACAGTTGCAACAGGGATTCCGCTTGGCATCTGTACTATTGAATATAAAGAATCAACTCCACCAAGAGATTTGGTATGGATTGGAATACCAATAACAGGCATTGGGAAAATTGCCGCACACATACCCGGAAGATGTGCTGCTCCACCGGCTCCTGCAATTATAACCTTAAAACCTTTTTCCTCTGCTGTCTTTGCATAATCAAAAAATACGTCAGGCATACGATGTGCTGAAATAACAGTCAGCTCATAATCAATACCAAACTTTTCAAGCATTTCCGCTGCTTTGCTCATAACCTCAAGGTCTGAGTCACTTCCCATAACAATTCCTACTTTAGCCATTTTCTTACCTCGCTTAAATTCCTACAAATAATAACATTATTAAAAGTACTATTATAATACCATTAATCAGGCTTCCTATCAATGAAAAGGTATAATATCTGTCAAATTCCCTGTAACTAAGTAAACCTATAATCAATCCAAATACAGAAAAGGCAAGTGCCATCAATGCCAGGGAACCGACTATTTCCCCGCCTTCGCCTCTTGCCTTAAATGAGAGGACAATTGAAAAAACAATCAGTACAATAGCAGCTGCAGCCATAATTGTAGCAGCAACGCCACCTACACTATGCTTCTTATTGGTAAACTTATACTTATGCTTTGACATTAATTAAACCCTCTTCTATTTAATTTACACCATACTGCTTGTAATAATCATCAATAGCAGCTTTAAGTGCATCGTCTATTATAACTTCGCCCTTATAAGGTCTGTTATATAAATGTTCTACAACCTCTGCCATTGTAACAATCGCAGTTGTCCTGATTCCGTAATTCTCTTCTATCTCTGTAAGTGCACTCTTGGTACCCTGACCTCTTTCCATTCTGTCAACGGATACAACAAGTCCTGTAACATTAACGTTACCCTGTGCTTTGATGATAGGGAGAGTCTCATTTATTGATGTTCCTGCTGTTGTTACATCTTCTATTATTACAATCTTATCGCCATCCTTGATAGGGCTTCCGAGAAGGATTCCCTTATCGCCGTGGTCTTTTATTTCTTTACGGTTAGAACAGTATCCTATATCTGCCCCATATTTATCGTTAAGTGCTATAGCTGTGGTAACCGAAAGCGGTATACCCTTATATGCAGGTCCGAACAGAATATCAAAATCTGTTCCGTACTTGTTATTAATAGCCTCTGCATAATATTCGCCAAGTTTCTTAAGCTGTGCACCTGTTCTGTAAAAACCTGTATTAATAAAGAAGGGCGTCTTTCTTCCGCTCTTAGTTACAAAATCACCGAATTTGAGGACTTTACAATCCACCATAAATTCAATAAATTCCTGCTTATACTGTTCCATTATAGCTTAAAACCTCCTGTTTATGGGGCTTTATTTCATTCTAATTATTATAAATTACGATGTATGCCCATTTGAATTTTATTCTAGCATAAAATGTTTAACGTTTCAATCTGTAATTCCTTGAGGTTAGATACTTTTATCCAAAAAGCCACGGTTTCATAGAGATTTTCGTTTCAAATGCTTTAGGTAGTTTTTTTTAATCTCTGATATTATCAAAGAAATCCAATTCAGAATTAGTAAGTGAATTAGTTTCTGCCTTTTCTGCAGGAAGTTCTATCGTACAAATGAGATCAGCAATTTGGAATAACTTATAGTCCACAGGTTTTACTTTGCGGAATTCTACATGGGTATATAATGTACTGAATACCGATGTAAGGATTTTGGTGAGTTCAATCTGCCCATTGTCATAGTAGATAATAACTTTGTCAAAGCTGTTCCAAAAGTTCTTCTTTATTTATTATTGCCATTTATTCCTCCAAAAACTGTGCCCAACTCAGTTATGCTATTGTCCCAATTGCAAACTGATTTTCAACTTGAACTCTTCTCCCAATTTTTAAGTATTAAAAACTGAGGTTCCTATAAAAATCTCTCTATAAACTGTGTGGGAGACATAATCTCAGGCTTCTCAATTTCTATATCCGAAAAATCCTTATCTCCTGTTACAAGAATATCAACATCTTCAATAATCGCCGTGTAAAGAACCGGATAATCCTTTACATCCCTGATATCAGCACATTTGTATCAAGCATAATTCTCATCTATTTTACCACGCTTTCTTCCCTTAATTCTTTTATCATTGCCATTACATCGTCATCATTCTTAAGTCCAAGTCTTTCTGCCTCTCCTGCAAATGCTTTCTGGGCTTCCCGAAATGCGTCCATTGAAGAATTCATCATATATATTCTTCCAGACTCCTCAACAAACAATATCTTATCGCCATTCTTAATTCCAAGTTTTTTTCTGATTTCAATAGGTATGGTAACCTGACCTTTTGATGTTACTTTAGCTAATTCCATATAAAACCCTCCATTCTCCGGTAATGTATTCCTTACTTTCCTTACAACCTAATTATATCCCGTTTTCATTATTTTATCAACTTCGTTTCTCTATATTCCCAAAGATACATTTTTCAAAACACAATATAAAAAATCCATGCATTTGCCTGATTGCAAACACATGGATTTTATTGTTTGTTGAGGAGTCCGGAAGGATATATATGATGAATTTAGCAATTCGTCTAACTCATCCTCATTATCTGGTTCTGCGTCGGTTAAGTTATTTGTTGTGCCAAACTCTGTTGATATCCGTGTATCCGCTTGCCGGGGTAAAAATGAAAAAGTGCATAAGTGTGATATACACTGATATACACAGTATACATGGAATCCGGCAAAAAAATGTTGGGTTATGCCCGAGAAATTGCTTATTTCTCAAAAACAGTCGCCAAGAAAAGAAATACGGCACAGCGGTTTTTATGCCTTCTGTGCCGTAATTGTGATGTTTACGTGATGGATCGTTAATTGTTACTTATCTTTGATTATTTGACGGAATGTCTTTTCCTTTTATCAAATACCATTACACCTGTCAGAACACCGCCGCTGATATACAGCAGTGCAATCCAGAGGATCATATCACTGTTGTCACCGGTCTGCGGAAAATCCGGACCTGTCGGCTTGCCTGGCTCAGACGGTGTTCCCGTAGCCGGAATCTCAACTGCCGACTTCTTGTAGCCGCAAACCTTGCACTCCTCATGCTTGGAGCCCTTTTGCGTTGCGGTCGCTTCCTTGTCAACAACCCACTTGAAGTCGTGTACCGCCTTATCGGCCTTATCTCCGCAGGAGCACTCATGCCAGTGGTTGTCGGGATCGTACTTCCACTCGCTGCCGTAGCTGTGAGTATGCTCACCGTCGCCTGTGCCGCTATCGCGCAGAATCGTCAGCGTGTAGGTTTTAGCACCGATTTTCACGACAATGTCGGTTCTGCCGCTGTCGGGGATGGCAACGGTTGCGCTGCCGCCGGTGGACAGATCCTGTCCGTTGATGCTCACGGACTCGCCGTTTCCAGACACCGCTGTGACTAGCGTAGATGTTGCTCCGCTATCATTTTGCAGCGTATAGGTATAGTTCGTTCCGTTGGCGGTAAAATCGCCGAGCCCCACTGCCAGACCTTCAAAGGTCAGAAGGTCATTACCGGGCACTGTGGCTCGCACCACTACGCGGGTACCAAGCTGGGAGAAGGTGACGGTTTCCGTCTGGAAGGTTTCCCCGGAGATGGCACCGCCAATACTGGTCTTTTTCGTTTCCAGAACGGTTCCGGCAGCATCCAGCAGCGTGGCCACCAGCACTGCGCTAGTCTGAGGCTGCAGGGAGTTGTTACGCAGGGTAATGTCGGCGGTGCTGTGACCGTTGCCGTCGTTCCCCTGTGTCACATCCACTGTCATCCGCTCTCCGGTGCGGGCCAGTGCGCCGGTCATATGGACGCTGGCCTCGCTGTCACTGCCGTCATACTCCGGCAGGCGCTGATTGCTTCCCGTTCCACCGATCTGACCTTCCGCCCACGCCTCAGCGTACAGATAGGTACCCACATTTGGGATCTCTGTTTTGCCAATGGAGTTCATATACTTGCCCAGATCATAGGTCAGGTCCAGTGTAAAGGTTCCCTGATCGATGCGGGCGAGGGCGCTGTCTTCGGAAATTGTAATTTCATTATCGCGAACCGATACACCGTTTGTGGTGCAGGCTACCTCTGCATGTTTGGTATGCAGATCATCGGCATAGAACGCAAGCTTCACCTCGCGACCATTTTTGCCGGTCAGAGTGGCGGCAGAGGAATTATAGAGGGTCATGCGCACCGTGCGCTTGCCAGCACTCTCCGCAATCACTTCCATTTGCGAGATTCCAATGTCGGGATAATCCAGATACACTGTGCCTTTTTCGTTGATGCCGCTGGTAGCGGTGATGGTATAGCCCGGGTTGGTCACGTGGTTCCCCACATGGTGCCAGACGGTAAGGGTGGTGCTTTCATTTGGCAGCAGTGTTTCCGTAAGGGTGGCGGTTTCCCCGCTGCCAATGCTGACCTTTAGGTTTGTCACATCATTCAGCCCGGTGTTGCGGATGGTAAAGCTAATAGGTGTCAGGCTGTTCAGCGCCAGCGTTGCATAATCCACACCGATCTGTTCCACTTCCACCGCATCGGTGACAAAATCAGAGGTAGCGGTATAGAGGTTCGTTTTCTCACCCGGAACGGTCACGCCGCCGATTACCTGCGGGTTTTCATCGTCATAGAAGGTGGCCTGAATGACAGCCTGCGCCTGATTGCTGCCGCTGACATAGGCATCAAAGTGGTCAACCAGCGTGCGATCCGGCAGCTCTGCCAGTTCCAATGGTGCGGAGAGAGTATAGGTATTTGTGGCATAGCGCAGCTTGGCCGCCTTCAAAATGCCGTGATCTACCGCGCCGTTGACGTCATTGACAGTCTCATTCCAGACGATGGTAAGATCATTGAGGCTGCGATGATCCCTGCTGAGGGAAGCGAAGCGGAAGTCTCCGCCCACGACGGCGTTGCCGCTGTTAGTCAGGGCAGACAGAGAGCCAGGGAAACTGTTGGACATGGTGCCACTGCCGTCCACAGCCAACAGCTGGATATCGCTGCTGCCGTCTCGGACACTGTGCCAACCGATGACAAATCGGTCATCCCCGCTGCCGAAGTTGGCTGCAACGACCTGAGGGTTTTCGTCAAGATTGCTGTCACGGGTCGCCAGCATGGCTGTACCGGGAGTTCCGTCAGCAGCCACGGTACAATAGGCGATCTCGTAGGCGGAGGTATCTCCGGTTCCGCTGCGGTCCAGCGAGTAAACCGCCATAGCGGTTCCGTCGGGCAGCATGGCCGCCTGCAACGCCTTCACTCTGCCAGTAGCACCGTTATAAAGCATTTGGGCATTGCTCCAGTCGCCGTTACTGCTGTCATAGCAACTGTACATGATACAATCTCTGGTCGTGAAGTTCAGCAAGTTGCTGCCCTGCGTACCAGGATCTGGGGTGTAGACGCTGCGCCAGAACACGATGGCCTTGCCGTCGCCGCCCACTGCCGTGACTGGTGCCAGATCCGGCGTGCCGTCGTTGGTTAGGCGGGTGGAAGTCCAGGTTGTGCCGTTATAGACGGACACTACGATCTCCGTGCTGTTCATCAGCAGGTTTTGCTCTTCCAATGTCACTGAATCACCGGCATTTTTACCCGGCAGGTCGGTGCCCATGCGAACCCAAGCAGCCGCCGCGAAGCTGTCAGTACCGGACAAAGAAACGCTCGTGTCGCCGTAGCCGGAGAATCCTGTAGGATTGTCAATTTTGCTGGAGACAGAATAGCCGCTGCCATTGAGGGTGGAGAAATGTGCCCGGCTGTCGTAAATACTGCTGCTGTTGCCGTCGTTGATGTAGGCCAATACCTTCCCGTCATCGCTGAGCTGTGGATAGGATGTTGGGTTGGCATTGGTCTGGATGTTTTCCAGTCCACTGGTGGAGTTCAGAGAGAACAGTCTCATCCGCTGCTGGGGCTGGCCCCAAGTACGGGCATATTGCTCCAGATAGTCCCGGCTTTGGAGCGTTGCACTTCCAGAAGCCACCTGCATTCCGCTCTGGGCCGCCGCCATCCGCAGCGAGGCAAGGCTCAGCCCACTGGTGGCGTTATTCCAGTAGTTGTCGATTGTTTTCCAGTCATTAAAAGTCTTGGTGCCTCCAAGGGTTCCGGAGGCGATCACCGCCTCGTAGGAGATAAACAGGAAGCTGGCCACAAATTTGATTCCCACTTCGCTTTGGATTCCCAGGGCCTGACCGTTGATCTGGCGCTTTGTCTCGTCGGCAAGATAGGTGCGGGAAAGGAACTTATTCTGACTGTCCACATCCAAATTGCCGAATAGACCGATCTTCAGCGCCACGACCGAATAGTCAAAGCCAATGCCGCCAAACGCGTGGACATAGGCGTTGATACGCAGCGTGGTCAAAAAGTCATTCACTGCCGTGGCCGTAGGATCACTCCAGGCAAGCTCTGTACCCTCGCCCTGCTGACCGTAGCGCACTGCGGTACGGAAATCCAGCTGAATGGCACCACCCAGCTCAAAGGTTGCTGTCAACGGCACGGGGCCAGCCATGGCGTTCACGCTGAATGTGAAGCCCACGCCAACGCCGGCGGTAAAGCCACCGCCTACGGTGAAAACCTCCCACTCCTTTTTTTCGGCGTTATAGCGGATTTCCGCTTCGTAAAAGCCCTCCAACTGCAAGTTGAGATCCGTGTTGGTGACCTTGCCGGCCATGGAGTTGGCTTTGTACTCTCCCTTAGGATTATAGGTACCCTTGGCCATCTGGCTCAGATCTCCGGTCCCGGGCACGCCCACTTCCAGGTTCTGCGTCAGCACATTCGCACCCAAGGCCACGCCGTCCTCAGAATAGTCCATGTCCTCCATCTCCAGCGTATTGTACCCGGCCCAAATCATGGCACGGAACACGGAAGGATCTTCGCTAGGGGTGATAATCATTTTGAACACGGATGTGTCCACCGGACCGCTCAGATCATCCAGCCGTCCAGTCAGCACCTTGAGAATGTTACTATCGCCCACTCCGCCAAAGTCAACGTCATTCACTCCACTGGAGTCCTTCATCGTCAGCAGAATACCGGTGACGCGGTCATCCTCTGTCACCTTGGGAACTCGGGTCAGATCAACGACCCGGAATGGCATTATTTTCTCTTGCAACAGGCTGCCGTTCAGGCTCAGCTGCGTTTTCATACCTACATCCTTGCCGTCGGCAATCCATCCGGAGGTGGTCATGGTGGCCTCTGTGAGGGTCAGATCGTTTTCCGCTACAGGGATGGATGAGAATGGGTATTGTTTGGTACTGCTGCTCTGGGTGGCAGGAAGAATGCCGTATTCGTCCGCCAGCTTGAGACTGTAATTCTTCGCATTGGCAATCTTCTCGCCCCAGAGGAACATGGTGGTGTGCAGGGTTGCTGTTTTAAAGCTGCTGTTAGGGCCAATTTTTCCAGTCGAGTTGCGGACATCCACCTTCTGACCGTTGGCAAGACCGTAATCAACGCTTTGCGCCACAATGAAGGGTTTGTTTTCCTCCCCCTCCGGCACGCGCTCCAGAGAGACAACGCCCTCTGCGGTGCGCATTACATCGTCCACGCCCAGCTTGCCGTTGACGGTCAGCAGCAGCGGATAGTACTTGTCGCCGTCAATTGCGCTGATCTCCAGAATGTACTCCAGCTGATCCAGAGCGGAAAGCGCCGTGGTGGTGCTCTCGCCCTTTTCGGCTGACCAGAACTGGGTGGAATCCAGATAGACGGTTATATTTCCCGCCGCATCCGTGGTATAGGTGTCGCCGGTGATGCCGCTGACAAGGGCTCCTGCCCTGGAGCCCAGCAGAGCTGTCTCGCAGTAGCCTCCGTTTTTATAAACGCCACCGCGAACGGTCACCGTTTTGTTCGCCAGAGGATTACCGCCAGGCGTGATGAGCGTCACAGATGCCCGGGCGACTCGACGAAGGCTGAAGGTATTCAAGGGATAAAGCTGCAGTTTTGTGGCATCCCGCTCGCCGGAACGCAGATTTTCTTTATAGATGGTACCTAAATAAATATCCTCGCCGGAGCCAGACCGCAGAGACACCTCACTGGCGATTCCGTTGGGTTCGTAAAGTGCCAGCACGCCTTCACTGTTGGTCGTGACCGTTTTAGGCACACCTTTGCCGTCGGTGTATTGCAGCGTTGTTTCCGCTGCAGGCGTCAACTGGAAGAGATAGAACTTATTTTGCAGCGTTTTCGCTGTCACCTGTACGTCGGCACGCATGCCCGTGGCGGCATGGGTAGCCGTGACGGTTGCGGTGCCGTTGGCCAAGGCAGACAGCGCCATTTTGGTTTCGGGAAGGTAGGAATCAAAGGAGAAGTTCCTGATGTCCTCATACAATCCTCCCTGCTTGTAGTTGACGGAAATGGCATTGCTGTTGCTGGAGAGCCACCGGATGCCGTCTTTAAAGGAGTTCCATCCGTACTCGTCATAGTTGATGCCTATGTACTCGATCAGCCCCAACTCCTGGCGCAGCTGCAAAATTTTAGCTGTATCGGTGGGCAGGTTGCCGCTGACCTTCGAGGTATTGTCCATGTTCAGCTTAGAAATCGTGTTTCCTTTGTCGTCCAGCACCTTCAGTGCGTCGGCATCGTAGACATACAGTGGGAAGGAGTCGGTGCTTGGAGATTCCTCACCAGGATTCTCCACGCTCAAAACCACTTGATAGGTGTCCTTTAGATTGCCGGCTTTCACACTCTGTAATGGCAGGGAGAAGCTTCCGGAGGTACCGAATAGGCGCTCTCTGGCCACCTCTTGGGTGTTTTTGTCCTCTGTGACCCGGGTAATGGTCAGTGTGGCCGGTTGAGAGGCGCCGTCAGTGGCGTTTTTCACCGACCAGTCGATATTGACGGCGACGTCGGTATCCTTGAGGTAAATGCTCTGGGGCGGTGTCAGCTTGGCCGTGGCAGGTGGTGCCTGCACGATGATCCAGGCAAGTGCCGACAGGCGGACGTTCTCACTCTCGGCGTTGGGGTGCGGCATGGATACCAATACCGTGTAGGCAGGGGTATTGCCGGTGGAGAGCTTGGAGAGCACATTCTCCTTGATCCGCACGCTGTTTTTATCCTTGCTGGCTGTATAATAAGTCGCAACGGGATTGAGGCCGCTCAGCGCCGCCTTATTCTCATAATTACCCTCATACAGGTCAATCCTGTACTTAAACTCTTTATTCGGTGCCATCAGCGCGGCGTTGGAGCTCCACAGCACAGTGGCGGGCTGATTTACCCGTGTCACGATGGACGAGCCGCTGGGAATCACCAGTGCCAGGGAATCGCCTGCCGTCACGGTATAGGGCTTTGACTGGCCCTTCACATCATCGGCAGGGTCCTCAGTCCCGTTGTCCGCCGTAAAGGTAAAGGTGACGGCTCCCACCTTGGTTCCTGTGGTGGCAACAACGCCGGTATCCTCGTTGATGGTGGCAATGAGCGTGTCACTACTGCTCCATTTACCGGTGGTGTAGCTTGCCTGCTCACCGTTTTCCCCAAAAACCTCAGCCTTAAGCGTAGGGCGGGTGGTTTCGGCGAGGGAAATCGTATAGTCGGCGTCATTCGCTTCCTGGGCGATGGTCACCGTGTGCGCGGAAACTTTCTTTGCCACCGTGAACTGCCGGGTCAGGGGAAGCACATTCACCCAGTTAGGAGCGTCTTTCGTGCCCTCGTTGGCCTGCAGCGTCACCGTGTAGGTGCGCGTGTAAGCCGCGGGTGCGATTGCATAGTCGCTAATGGTGAAGGCTTCCTTCTCTGTGTCCAGATAGACCTGCAGATGGATTGGTTCAACCGTGGAGTCGTACCTCAGTTCGAGGCGGAAAGGGGCTTCCTTCGGCTCTGTTCCTTCCGGGGTGTGATAATTGCTGTATACGGTCTTGTAGGAGTCCTGCTCCATGTTGGCGTTCATCGTGAACGATGCCTTGCCGGTGGCGTAGGTGGCCGTCAGTGCGGTGGGAGCGTTGCGCATCAAGACGCTCTTCAGCGTAACGTCGGTAATCGGCTCGCTTGGATATTGTGTGGTATCCAGCGTATGACCGAAAACATCTTTCACACCGGTCATACCATTGACGGTGACCGTGGTGCCATCCGCATCCTGAACTGGGTACCAGAGCATTGCCGTGACGCCGTAGTCGTTCATGGAAAGCTCAGCGGCGGTATACTCTTTGCCATTGATGGTCACGCGGGCGTTTCTAAGATCCACGAACTCGTTAAAGGTAACTGTGATGGGCACGTGCTGTCCGCTGGCATAGGTTCCCGCCGGGGCCGTGACGCTTTGGATGGTGGGATTGTCCGTGTCCACCAGCATGGCGGAGACGTTGCTGTTCTTGGTGGTGGCCCAGGAATTTTGGATTTCGCCCTGTACACTTTTCATATACAGTCGGAAGGGCAGCCAGTACTGCTGATCCCCTCTGTTTTGCGTGGTAGACTGCAGGGAGATGTTGACCGTTTCGCCCTTGTTAATCGTACAGCCCAGCGCTCTCGTTCTGTCGCTGCTGAGCTCCAGAGTGCTTCCATTGAACTTGTACTCCGTCAGATAGAACGGGGCAAAGGGCTGGTTTTTATACCAGCCATACGGCGCATTGCCAGTATAGGCAGCTTTGTCGGTACTCCAGTCAAACGTGATGCTGGCGTCGATTTGGTATGGTTGATAAAATGGGTCGGAGCCGGCGGGAAGCACCGAGTTGCGAGCACCATCCAAAATTCTGATGGTATCGCTTAACGCAACGAAGTCCGGATTGTCGGCACCGCCGCCGACAGTGTATTTATCTGCCAGCAAAGGAATATACATATCCCCCTGTATTGTGGTTGTGCTTTCGTATCTTTCCTCATAGTCCGGCGCGGTCATTGATGTTTGTATTGTGGGGGCGCCAACCGTCTTTATTAGCTTGAGCTGATGGTGGTCGGCATAGCTGGCGCCGTCATAGAACACCAGATTTTCCGCATCGTAAAATTCAATCATCCCCAGCAGGTCACCATAGGAATAAGAATTATCGTGCCAGTATTGGGTATTTCCTTTGGTTTTAACCTTGACAGTGATTTTACAACCACCTAAACTAAAAGTTTCGCCTACGTCATAGGTCAGCTTGTAGGACCCGTCGCTTTGGAGGTCCCCACTCTTCCCGCCTATCGAGACCTCCACACCGTCGATATACTCGCTGAGCTGGCCTTCTTGAATGCGGTAGGAAAAGCCGACCGGTTTTCCGCGGTATACAGTAAAAGTCCCGGACTCCCATTTCTTGTTTGCGAGATTATCCAGCGTTTGGCTCATCATGCCGCTCATATCCACCGTCTCAACGCCTTCGGGCTTTGTGGCAAAGGCGGAATACTGCAAGCTGATGCCCTGCAGCTCCAGCTGCTCCATCAGGCTATTGAGATTCTCCAGAGCTTCCCCGGTAAACTCCCTGTCGGAGAAATAGGTGTCCTTGATCCGCTGCAGCTCCTGTTCGATTTGGATCATGGTCTTCAAATCGCCCAGCGCCACCGGAGTCCCATCCACGTCGGCTATACGGGTGAGATCCGTGGCGGGATTTTCCAGCAGCTCCATGACAGCCGCCAGTGTCAACACCTGGCCGTCCAGCGTGATGGTTTGATCCACCTTGAAATTGCCGTCTTCATCCAGCAGCCCCAAGGCGTTCAGCATGGAAAGCACTTGGTCGCTGCTGCCGCCAGTCAGGGCGGAGAGCTGCTCCAAAATCGCCTGATTTTCCTCAGGTGTGTTGCCCAGCGAATCGCTCACCGCTGCAAACGCCGTAGTTGGCAGCATGGTCAGCACCATGCAGCATATAAGTAAGATACTGAGTATTCGTTTTTTCATTGGATTTTCTCCTCCTTTTCGTGTCGTGCGGGCTTATCCGCTCCGCCTTTTCTACGATTTTCTCTGTTTCTAAGCCGAAAGCACAGCGCAGTGATGACCGCCGCCGCGGCAAAGGAAACGACGCCCACCAGCACATAGCCGCCTGCGTCCTCCCGCAGCAGCATCGCACCGAAGCTGCCCCATGCGGCGGTCTGTCCATGCACTACAAATGCGTCCGCCGCCTGCATCAGCACCGCGAACAGCAGCATACACGCGGCACTCAGCCCATAGATGCCGCGCCGCTGCCTTCGGCGATTGTTTTCTCGCACCCGCTGTTTGACGAGTGCGACCCGTCTTGCGGTATCGTACATATCGTTTGAACCTCCTCTCTGGATTCTTTGAAATGCGGCTTAAAAACCCTTTCACTTATATAGGTACAAAAAATCGAAAAAACTCTCACCCAAAACGCAAAATTTTTCAAAAAAAATTGAGAGCCGCCAAAAAGCAGCTCTCAGGGAGTGGATATTCGATTATTGCTTCCGTGATAATCGGAAAACGGATAGCCTTCCTGCCGCCACCAGCAGCACCGGCAGGGCGTAGGCGATGTACTGCGCCGCGCCGCCGTAGGCGATCAGCAGATTATAGATGGCGTGGAGGGTGATGACCGCGCCCAGCAGTCCGCAGGTGCCCGCGACCTTCAGCCACGTCCGCCGCCATGTGTAGGCAAGCCCGCCGCCCACAATCAGGCCGCAGAGGACGTGCATGGCTCCCGTGCCGAAGCCCCGGAAGAAGATGAAGGAGAAGCGGTCAGCGCCGTTCTGGATGAGATAGCACACATTTTCAAAGGTGGCAAAGGCGAGGGCAACCGTGATGGCGGCAGCCTTGATTTTATCCCCCTCCGGCTCAAACACCAGCAGATAGAACACCAGCGGCAGCAGCTTCATCATTTCCTCCACCACCGGCGCAATCTCCGCCGTGGCGGCAAGGGCATCCGCCTGACACACCGCCGCGAGAAAGGTGTTGATATAGGCCGAGAGCAGACACACCCCCATTCCGGCAATGCAGAACAGGAATAAGCGTAGCTGCCGCCTGCCCATGCACAGAGCGGCCACCAGCAGGGGAGATACCATGCAGAGGAAGATGTTTTCAATATAGGTCATGCTTCCACCGCCCTTCTCGTGGCGGGTAGCAGCCCCAGAATCGCAAACGTCAGCAGCATATCGCACCAGAAGGTTGGGCTGGTCGGTGAGGTATCCGGCCAAAAGCAGCCCGCCGTCCAAAGCAGATACTCTGCGAACGCAAAGCACAGCACGCCGATGTGAAACCACCGCATATTCCGCGCCGCGCCCATCTGCGTTTTCGCATAGGCAAGCCCTCGAATGGCGCAGAAAGAGAGCCATATCATCATGCCGCACCAGATCAGGTTAGAGAGAATGTCTCCGAAAGTGCAGTAGAATGCCAGCAGCGGCACGCCGAACGCAAGCGCAAGCCATGCCCTTCGGCAGCGGAAACTGCGCTCATTTGTTCCGGTCAGCGTGGCCTGCAAAATACGCAGGAAAATTACGCTGGCCACCCAGCCGAACTCCGACACATAAAAAACCCGCGGTGTGGTATCGAACAGCAACAGATACAGCGTCCAGTAGAGTGCACCGAGGGCAAAGCAGCCGTAGAAGCACAGCAGCATAAAATACGCCTGCCTGCGGCTTTTCCGGTAGGATATGCCAGAAAGCAGTGCACCGACGAACGTGGTCAGTAATTGCAACAGGTTCTCAATCAGCTCCATGCGCATTCTCGCTTTCCTTATCCTGCCGGTCCTCATGATTCATCTGCCGCAGCCGGAAGCACAAAATAGTCACGCACACGCCGAGAAGAAAGGCCAGCAACCCGATAACAATGTATCCCAAAGCCGCGCCGCTGTGAAAGATGCTTGCCGCCGTTTCAAAGCCGGAGTAGTCGCCGGTCTGGATTTTCACGACAATACCGGGCATGGCGAGGGACGCACCTATGAGCAGCACAAGGCACGCCACCACAGCGGAAGCCATGGTAATCGTATTGCGCCGCAGCCGTTTCTCCCGCTCAATTTTGGCGATGCGCCGCTTTGTCTCCGCGACGCGCTCTTCATAACTCCGCATTTGTGATTCCCTCCCGTTCTAAGAGCCTTCGCAGGCTTTTCTTTCCGCGATACACCATGTTGGTGATCTGTTTTACCGTTTTTTCCGTGACCTCCGCCGCCTGTGCGTAGCTCATATCCTCAAAATAGGTGAGATAGAGGACTTCCCGATAGTCCGGATTCATTTCGCTCATGCAGAAGTGCAGAATGCGGTTTCGCTCCTCCGTCCGGATGACCTCCTCCGTCAGCAGCCGTCCGTCCGGCTCGTTGGTCAGTGCATCAAGGCTGAACAGCGGCTTTCGTTTGCTCTTATGGCGCAGTGCCATGTGCCGCGCCGCCTTATAGAGATACGCCTTGAAGCCGCCGTCCCGGATGCGGGGTTTTTTCGTGAACAGATAGGCAAAAACGTCCAGCATCAGCTCTTCGGACTCGTGAACGTCGTGCAGATATCCGTCGATATATAGGGTCATGGGGTCGCCGTATTTTTTCATCAGGGCATTGAGCCCTTCGTCGTCGCCGCTCAGATATTGGCGGTATAAAGCCTCGTCGCAAGTCATAGCGTTCACTTCCTTTTTGCGGATGCTTCCAATTCCAATGCGGAGGGAATCCGCCCCTCGGCGCAATACTGATTGACCCGCCGCTCCGATACGCCCCAACGGTAGGACGCCTCCCGAATGGAGATATAGCCCTTGATTTCGTTCATACCGCACCTCCGCATGTATAATAATCAATACAATACATTATATACGAATATCCGAATATAAGCAATCCCACACGGACGACTTTGCACGAAGTTTTTTAGGGGTTGTCAAATTCATCTTCGATCAATAATCGAGAGACGGTGTTGCATATCCGTCAGGCAGTATCCGAAACAGAGGATATATTTGCAGATTTTTCTCCATGATCAGGGCTGTGTCATACATTTGGTGGTCAATCTCGGTTGTTTTTGCGGCAGGAAGAAAAAGCAACGGTCGATTTCTTTCAAGCCGTTTTCTGCCCATTTCCGCAAATGGGCTTGTATCAAAGACGGCTTTTAGATAGATGATGGATATAGCGGTACGACCTTTGAGAGACCGGATTGGAAACGATTGACGGAAAGCAGAGAAAGAACGTGCTGAAAAAGAAAAAGCAGCTTTAGAAGCTGCAACTGATACTGACAAATCTAAAAAGGGAGCATAGGTAACTGCCGGAAACTCCCATTACATAAGGGTTTCAAGCCCACTTCTAAAAATATCCCTATGATTTTCTATATACGTTCATAATATCATTATGGTCTTTTGTTACGATTTCATTCATTTTTATCTCCTTTAATTGTCGACGCAACGAGTAGACAATTAAATAGAATGCAATTTGCTTTGTTTCTTCTTCGTTCCACTATAACGATGAGCAAATGCTCCTGTAACTAATCAATTGAAGCAATACAAGCAGAAATTGCTTTCTTCCAGATAACGTAGAAGATATTGATAGTTTCAACTTATATCCGATATCGTGTTATTGACTTCCAGTTTTCCGGGAATCCCATCTGTTTTAACAGATTCTTTTCTGTGATTCTGGAGCTGCTTCTTACATATTTATCTATCAGAAGAACAAGTTCTCTTTTAAACAATAAAAAGCTGTCTGCAGAGAGTAAATAACGAAATGCTATTACAACACCAAATAAATCCTTCTTCCCCTGATTATACTGATTTCCAGTTTGTGAAATATGTAGCTTTGAATGCAACACAGTATTCGGTATTTCAGAATACACCTTATGCGAAAAGAGACGCTCGTTATGTGCGCACACATTACGGTACAGTACAAGTACCTTCAGATATTGTTCCAATTCCCTTTCATTTACCTTCTTGAAATTCTTACTGATTTTACTTTGAATCCGGCTTGTAAGAAAAGAATACATCTTAGAAATCTGTCCAAATGTCATCGCATTAATCAAAACCCATAATGGTACATTCTGATACACATTTCGTTGATGAACAATATAATCATAATCTGTATTTGTCAGGGCAAGTCCATCTAACATACGTATTAATTTGTCGATACCTCGTTGATTACTTCTCACATAATTATAGCTGGCGGTGTCAAGATAATGTGTCTGCATCTCTCCGTATACTTCACAAAATGAATAACTGATGATATTACGAATTTTCTTTTCAATTTGACAGATATATCGAAATATAAGCTCGCGAAGTCTATTATCAAAATCGTAGAGTGCATATATATCTTCAAATGTAGTATTCTCAAGATATACCCGTGTCATTGCATCTCGAAAGGGTTCTTTATATCCGCCAATCAATGCAAAGTATCCAATGTCACGTAGCTTCTCTTCTGCAAATTCTCTATTGTTAATAATCAACTGTTTTTCATCTGTCAATTTATGCAATTGCTGCTCATAAGTAAGAAATGGCTTCAAACTACTCCCCCTTTATGTATGAAAAAAGGAGGGCCCGCAGGTCCTCCCCCGGTCTCAGTCCTCTCGAGTATCTGAAACCTAATCGCTGATTGAATTCTACAACAAAGCTACAAAACTGTCAAGCGACAAATTCTGCATTAACTCAGTGTATGTCATCAATCAATATTTATTTTATGAGTTATTTATGCTAACTATTCATGCCGAGCACACCTATAACAAACGTTAATATTACTACAATGCCAAAATAATCTTTTTCCCTTTACAGTTCTTCATTACTTGTTACCTTTCTTTCATTTTTGAGGATTTATTTTCCTAGTTATTCCATGGATAAATATCTCTTAAAGCACAAAATCATGGAAAATGGAATGGAATGTTCCAGCAGGATATTTACGAAACTGATAATTCCACTTGTCAACTACCCACGACCTGAAGGTCATGGGTTTGTAACTGCCCAGTCGTACTAACAGCTTACGCCTCCGGCCTTTAACCCCAATAGATATCGCTATCTAAAGTTGCGATGCATTCTCTTTCTTCTTGGGCAGAATATTTAAAGTTCCCACATCGACATAATTATCGACCAATACAAGACTTTTCGTTGCACTAGCTACCAGATCTATCAGTAAGCTAAACGCATCATATATCTGTCCATCAAAAAAGATTTTCTGCTGTGATTCATTTACGCATTTCAACAAATGTTTCCATTATCCTGATACTGACTTGTATTGCAATATCACTCCTCAACACCGCAGAAAGCATTGCAATACCTTGTTCTGTAAAAACATATGGCAGATATCTTCTTTAGGAAATTTTTGATATCAGATTTCTCTGCTCCATACGCACACCTTATAATCAGGCAAGAACTGCTTCCTGCTTTACGATTTCTTTCACCTCATCCAAAGACAAGCCGGAATAACGTGCCATTTTCTCAACGGATGTTTCGCCATCACGAATCATACGAACAACGAACTCACGTGTTACTTCTTCACGCTCCTGATTTATCATTTCTTCAATTGCTTTGCACATACTCTCAACTCCTTTCGCATCTTCCTTGAAGTATCTGACTCTGTCTGCCAGTTTTCCATAAAACATATCATCCGCATCGGTACAGGAGAAATCTACTAATTAATTTGTGAAATTTTAATAACCTCTAGGTAGAACTCGACTCTTGCTCTGCTTGCTTTTTTCTACCCTTTTGCTCATTTCAAGCACATCTAGGTAGAACTCGACTCTTATCCTGCTTGCTTTTCTCTACCCCTTTGCTCATTTCATGTACTTCTGGGTAGAGCTCAACTTTCTCTCTGCTTACGTTTCTCTACCCTTTTGCTCATTTCAAGCACCTATAGGTAGAACTCGGCTCTTATCCTGCTTGCTTTTTTCTACCCTTTTACTCATTTCAGGGATTCTGGGTAGAACTCGACTCTTATCCTGCTTGCTTTTTTCTACCCTTTTGCTCATTTCAGGTACTTCTGGGTAGAACTCGGCTCTTGCTCTGCTTGCTTTTTTCTACCCTTTTACTCATTTCAAGCACCTCTAGGTAGAACTCGACTCTTGTTCTGCTTGCTTTTCTCTACCCTTTTGCTCATTTCAAGCACATCTAGGTAGAACTCGGCTCTTATCCTGCTTGCTTTTTTCTACCCTTTTGCTCATTTCAGGTACCTTCGGGTAGAATTCGACTCTTATCCTGCTTGCTTTTTTCTACCCCTTTGCTCATTTCAAGCACCTCTGGGTAGAATTCAACTCTCGCTCAGTTTGTGTTTCTCTACCAATTTTTAGTTCTTCCATCCGGTCATCAGAGGGTGGCGGAAGAAGTTTAGCACGTTTTTCCAGAGAGAACTGGCGGTATTCTGCAGGGGATAGAAACGGCTTATTTTGAACCGGCACAGTTGACGAATTGCTAAATTCATCATATATATCCTTCCGGACTCCTCAACAAACAATAAAATCCATGCATTTGCCTGATTGCAAACACATGGATTATTATCTTAAATTTTTAATCCAACAGGTTCTTCATATTTTCAAGTCCTATAAGAATGGTTGAAGAATTATGAAGTAAAGCTGATGTTGTAGGCTGTATGACACCTGCAACTCCAAGGAGTATTAACATGGAATTAAAACCGACAATGGTTCTGTAATTTTTACCGATACGTTTCATTAAGGCATCGCTTAAGTTTTTCAGAGTAACAACACGGTAAAGGTCATCGGCTCCTATTGTGATATCCGCAATTTCCCTTGCTATTTCGGCACCGTCACTGATGGCTATTCCTACATCTGCTGCCGATAATGCCGGCGAATCGTTAATGCCATCGCCTATCATCACTACTTTTCTTCCTGCCGCTTTTTCTTTTTCTATAAAGCCTGCCTTATCTTCAGGAAGCACTTCCGAGTAATATTCGTCAACGCCTACACGTCCTGCAACGGCTTTTGCTGTTCTTTCGCTATCACCGGTCATCATAACAATCTTTGTAAAACCTGCTTTGTGAAGTTTTCTGACTACGTCTTCTGCTTCTTTCCTTAACGGATCCTCTATGCATATAACTGCCGCAAGAGCACCGTCGATTGCCATATAAAGATGTGAATATTCCTCCGGAAGTGTATTGAATAAATCCTTTTTGTCCTCAGGAATAATACTTTTTTCATCTTCAAAAACAAAATGGTAGCTGCCGATAATAACCTTTTTATTGTTTATCATGGTTGATATTCCATGTGCCACAACATATTCTACCTTGGTATGCATTTCTTCATGCTGCAGATTCTTTTCCATAGCCGCATTGACTACCGCTTTTGCCATTGAATGTGGGAAATGTTCTTCAAGACATGCCGCCGTTCTTAAAAGTTCGTCCGGTGTTTCTCCGTTGAATGAAACCACATCCGCAACTGTTGGCCTTGCCTTCGTCAGTGTGCCTGTCTTATCAAATACAATTGTATCTGCTTCTGCCATTGCTTCAAGGAATTTACCGCCCTTGACAGTTATGTCATGGGCATTTGCCTCCCTAATCGCAGAAAGTACGGATATAGGCATTGCAAGCTTTAAGGCACAGGAGAAATCTACCATTAAGATAGAAAGTGCCTTCGTCACATTTCTTGTCAAAAGGTAAGTAAGTATCGTACCGCCAAGACTGTATGGAACAAGACGGTCTGCAAGATGCTCTGCCTTGCTTTCCAATCCCGATTTGAGTTTTTCGGATTCTTCTATCATTGCAACAATCTTTTCAAAACGGCTTGAATTTTTAGTCTGATTTACAAGGATTGTAATTTCGCCCTCTTCTACAACGGTTCCCGCATATACAACTGCGTCTTTTGCTTTTCTTACGGCAACTGATTCGCCTGTAAGGGATGCCTGATTGACCATGGCTTCACCGTCATATACTTTTCCGTCAAAAGGTATTACATTACCCATATGTACTACAACCTTGTCTCCCGGTTTAACGTCATTTGAGGATACAAGAACTTCTTTTCCATCAACCGACAGCCATACTTTGCTGATATTAAGTGACATACTTCTTGCGAGGTCACCAACGGATTTTTTATGTGTCCATTCTTCAAGTATCTCGCCTATGCCAAGCATAAACATAATTGAGCCTGCGGTTCCTATGTCATCCCTGAGGATGGATACTCCTATTGCGGTTGCATCAAGAACAGGCACTTCAATCTTATGTCTGAGCAAGGTTCTGATTCCGTTTCCTATGTATTTAAAAGATTTTGATATTACCATCAAAGCCCTTACAGGTAATGGTATGAAAAATCTGGTTGCGTAATGCAGTGCAATTTTTGTTACAAGTTTTTCCTGATACTCCGCATTAACCTGTCTGCTGGAATTATCTGTAATTACTGCGGGTACCTCGATATCTTCATAGTGGAAACGTCTCAATGTGTTGATTATATCTGTCCGTTTTCCCTTGTATTCTATAACCGCGTCTGCAGTTCTTTCATATACCTTTGCAAAAGTGATATTTTTAGTATTATTAAGAAAATACAACAAAATATCCGCTTCTTTATATGTCATTCTACTGACTGCGAAATGAACTCTCATCCGCTTATCTGATTCATGTCGTATTATAAACTTCATACTATTTTTCTATTTCTCGGATTCTTCTGCTTCTTCAGCATCTTCTTTGACATCCTCAAATTCTTCTGCTTCCTTGGCTGCTCTTTCTTCATTGATTGCCTTGGCATCCGCAAGAATATCTCCTGCATTTTCCTGAACTGTATTGACAGTCTTCATAACACTGTCTTTTGCCCTTAATACGGCAGCAGTACAATTTGTATATACCTTCTTTGCATCCTTGCTGGATAAAATCTTAACTCCGGCAGTTCCAAATGCAAAACCGGCAGCAAAAAGTCCTACTTTTTTCCAATTCACGCGCTGTAAACACTTTAACATATTATGTACCTCCTGCGAGCATTTCTTTAATTCTTTTGATTATATTTCTGTTGTCCCGCAGTGTCAACGATAAAATTTCTCAATAAGATTTGTGTCCTACAACTTTGCCGTGTTCGAGAGAAATCACTTCATCGCAAAGGAGTTCTATATCTTCCCTTATATGGGATGATATGATAATCAGTTTATTTTTTTTCTTTTGTTCAAGCATAAAACTTCTGAACCATTTTACACCATCTTCATCAAGAGCGCTTGTAGCTTCGTCAAGAATAAGTATTCCCGGGTCTTCCATTATAGCCTGGGCAATTCCCAGTCTTTTCTGCATGCCAAGACTAAATTTACTTACTTTTTTGGAATCCTCAGGATCCAGTCCTACAGCCTCTATATCCTTCTTAATTTCGGATACAGGTATATTTTTACGTATTCCTGCAAGCAGTTTCAGGTTGGTAACCGCAGAGTATTGTCCGTAAAATGTAGGTTCTTCAATAAGTATTCCTGCATCAGGTATAAAATCACTGTCTTTACCGATTATTTTATCATTGCATATTACTTTTCCTTCTGTAAGTTTCATAAGTCCTATAATGCTTTTCATCAGCACTGTTTTACCCGAACCGTTACGTCCATATAGTCCATATGTCTTTCCGCTTTCAAACTCAAGATTTATATTTTCCAGAATGTATTTATTTTTTATTTTGATGGAACCATCTTCTATTTTTATTTTGTACATATATTTCTCCTCTTAATACCTACAAATGCTACAATAAGCATCAGAACTATCCACACAGACATATATATATATGAAAGGTAAAACGGCATATTACTCGTTCTTCCTATTTCTGTATATCTTCCCGCTAAAGAAGCGTTTCCTGCCGGAAAGAAAAAGGCTGCTTTATGTTTTATTGTTGCAAGGATTCCTCCTGCTGCCATAAGTACTACATCTATTCCCATAAACAGATTTTTTTTGTTAAATATCTTTCCGATTAACAGCATTAGTGAATATCCGAATATAAGCAATGTAGTAAGCAATATTGAATGAATAGCCGCTATTCCCGGATATATATGATTATAAATATCACGCTGTATCAGATTAAATACCGTATTGTAGGTAAGCTCCGGATAATAATATGCAAGTTTTGTCGTTGCAGGACTCCATTTTGTGCCTGACGAAATCTTTCCTGCACATGGTATTGTAGACAAAACAAAAACAATTGCCATTATTGTGAAGCTGCATAAAAGAGCAAATATTACTTTCCCGATGAGCCACTTAGTCTTACCCATTCTGTATATGGTAAACATATACCCGTCTTCAAGATTAGGGAAATCCGACATAAGTATAAGTGCAAATATCGGTACTATTAAAAGAACCAGATATGAATTAGCCGTAGCAATATACGGTTCAAAAAGCTGTAAACCTGCTTCCATCATTTTTGCATGGTTGCATAAACTTGAACCCACAACCTGCCATACAAGAATTGCAAATGCAAGAAGAATAATCATCCTGCTCCTGCATATAAAGCTATGGTATTCAGATTTTATGGTCTTAATCATAGGTCACCTCCATAATCTTTTACGGAACGAATCTTCGCAATATTGATTACAATGGCTAATACCCAGAGTCCCACAAAAATAAGCAGATTTACCAATAATCTCTTTTCATTATAAGGAATTCTCAGATAATAGGATAAATAACCTGTATTCTGTATTTTCCGGCCGATTTCCGGTTTATTAAATATAAAGTAATTTACCAGAACATTTTGTCCATATCCTACAAAAAAAGGCAGACATATATTAAAATAAATATCCTTGGTCAACGCGTATACAATAAAGCCTATGGATGCACACAATCCTCCATATAGCATCATTCCGAATATTCCATAAAGATATGCAGCTCCAAATCCCATCTGCGATACGAGATTTAATTTTCTTCCCGTATCACTATAACCGCTGCCCTGCATTTTGAATTCTATAAATTCGCTGTCTGCCTCACTAATTGATGGGAACCTTCCATGAATGTATATTGCACATATTATGGCAATAATTCCCATAACAAATACTGAAGAAATAAATGCAAGAAGTGCCTTTGAAATTACGTATCTTTTTATTCCCGTTCTGTAAATAACATACTTCGTTGTCTTATTCTGTTTCTCTGCATACATACCAAATGCAAAGGAAAATGCAGCAAGCATCATTCCATAAGGTGCAAGAGATTCCAATACATTCAGAAATACTGTTTCTCCCATTAAATGCATTTGCAAAAGTTCTGTTTTGTTATATGTACTGAATATGCTTATACAGTTAAAAGTTCTTCCTTCGCCATCTGTATATATGCCACATATTCCAATAATAATCAGCCCGATAATTATGGAGGAAACAATGCCGATGGTTGTAAAATTAATATATAAGTCTTTTTTTACTGTCAATATAGTTTTTTTCATAAATTACAGCTTTCTGTTATTCCTGTACACGTCTTACGAGTACATCACCACTTTCAACATTTACTAAAGCAACATATGCATCATTATTAACCGGATTAAGTAAATCAACTCTCCAGAATGGAACAATGTACTTTGCTCTATCATTTTTACTTTTGTCTTCTTTATCATTGAACATTCTATATTCCATCTTAATCTGGTTAACTTCAAAATTTACACCGGGCAGCTTTGAAAGTTCTTTTGAAACATTATTGAGTACTGACTCAAGTGATAATATTGTCTCATAATTAGTTATTTCTTTAGGCACGGTGTAACTGTTATATTCTCCGTAATACACATCAATTTTGCCGCTTTCTATCATAAAACATTCTGACATTATGCCTGTTTCTTCGCCATAGTTTTCTTCTTCACCAAAACTTATCTGTCCGCTAATTAACTCCTGGACATCAATACCTTTATAATTTTCGGTTCTGAAGAATCTGAAAACGGTTTCTCCGGAATTTTTAATTTTATATACATACACGTCATATACTTTTGTCTTAATTCCATTTTCTCCTGTGTATGGATAAATTGAATTTATATAATTCTCTGCCGATTCAACAGCTTCCGCAACAGTAACTTCTTTATCAAGGAGTTTATATTTATCAGATAAATCATCCATTCCTATACGGTATCTTTTAATTAATTCCATATCATCCTGCAATCCAAAAAGATAATTTCCACCAAGGATTTTGTTGATGGCTCCTGCTGCATAATTCATTATATTTGTGTCGGTAAATATTTCAGATTTTCTTTTAGTCTTGGGATCACGGTAATAAATTAGTTCAGGAGCTTCTGTGTATTTGGTTTTTGAAATTTTGTTTTCATAATTTGCATTATACCAGTCTTTTTCCTCCTCATATTTACGCAATTCTTCGCCATCATAGATATACTGTTTATCAAGTTCTCCTATAAGTTCAGGTGTCATGTCATCAATAATATAATTTACCAGTTCATCAGGTTTTTTCCATTCATTAAGATATATTGTATCAATCCACCATGTCGCTATTTTATCTGTCTCAGGAAAAATTACACTATCACATTTTATATCAAGATTATCATACTTTGCTGTTTTAATTATTTCCTGTGCCTCTTTTCTTACCTCGTTAAAATCATTTTTAATTATTTCTGATTTGTTTTTGTCCTTACTTCCACAACCTGCCAACATTACTGTAGTAAGTAATAACGGAATAAATGCTTTTTTAAACTTCATACTTTGTACCTCTCTTTTAATTAGGATAATTAATTATGAATTGCAGGAAACAATATACTAATTAATTATGAACAATATATGCTAATCCATTGTAGATAGGGCCATACGCATCACAATACAGTTCTGCTGATATCTTAACATATGTGCCACTTGTCTTCTTTACTGTAAATGTCTTAACTCCACATGATGACATCTTTTTGCTTAGATTTCCATCCATATATATGTTTCCATTCGGACACCCAATTTCAACATACGAATAATAACATCCTCCTGTAGTGATTGAAGAAACTTTAAATGCATACTTCTCATCTGTAGTATAATATAGTTCAACCGAACTGTATTTTAATTGTGCACCGGGCCCATATGAATACACGCCCCAACTTCCTCTGTTACGGTCCTTGGCCATAACTCCTACCGGAAGCATTCCTATTAACATTGATACTACCACTGCTAATGCTGCAATTTTTCTTTTGTTTTTTTTCATTTACTGTACCTCCTATACATATCTTTATTTCCTGCAATTCATTTATCAAAATGTAGAATTACTACATAATGAGCTTAATATAAGACGTGCAATGCACACTTTCTGGAAAATTTCAATTGATTTCCACAAAAAAACACCTCTTTTTCAAGAGGTGTTAATTTCTAAAATATAAATATATGACTCCTTAAAAATTACTTAACCCTTGAAAAATAAATTCACTTATATCCTATATATAATACTTTTTCACAATAAAGTCAAGTTTTTTTCATTTTTTTTGTCACATTTTACAATTATATAGAATTATATGTCGGAATATATAAATATATTTTTTTATATCTACTGAAAAATTTTTATATAAGAATCAACGATTTATTTGTTTTTCAATCTGATTAAGTTTCTCCAATGCAACTGTATTTCCAAAATTCTGGGCAACATACAATATTATTTTTCTGATGCCCTCATCGGCTATATCGGTTCTTATTACTTCATACTTCATAATCACTCCTCCTGAAGCATTTTTCTCAAATCATCGAATGTCTCAGATATCGGAGCAACTCTGCCATTTTTTGCATCATCTTCTGCTTCGGCTAATACCTCTAAGAGTTCTATTCTCGCTTTCATATTTTTATATTCTTCATATGAAAGTGCAACCGTATCACCTCCGCCGTTTACTGTAATAATTACTGCTTCTTTATCTTCCTTACACTGCTTTGATATTTCAGCATAATGATTTCGTAAATCAGCAGACGGTCTTATTGATTCTTTTAATGTCATCATACTATTCACCTCCGCATATATCTTCAATATTATTTCTTACGGTGTCCTTGTTACTTCTCATCAACAACCTGGAAGATGAAAAATTTTAACCGATAGCTTTCATAATCTCTTTTTCATGATCTCTGGTAAATTCACTTAATTCATAGAATCGAATTCTCTTATTGACTAATATAGGAATCACAAATCCATTTTTTACCAAAACCATCAGTCTGTTAATAATCGTTTTATTTGTTACCGACAATTTCCTGCTGACTTCAATCGGAGTAAACTCTCCTTTATAGTTTTTTATCAGAAATTGCAATAGCTCTTTTTCTTTTCCTTTCAAAAACGACAGACTTCCGGTAATATCTTCCTCTTCAGAAGCCAACTGCAAATCACAGACTTTTCCGGAATACAATTTCACCATTCTGAGGAAATAGTTGATCCAGATCTCCGGATGTGGCGGGTTATCTCTGCCAGAATAGTACAGCGCAGGGAGTCCCATCTGAATGGATTCATAATATTCATCAATATCATAAGCAAAATATTCTTCCAATGAACCGATTCCATTAAAGCCGTATCCATTCAAGTCCATAATATAACCGGATAACAGTCTTGCAGTTCTGCCATTTCCATCTTCAAACGGGTGTATTGTCACTAATTGATAGTGTACAACTGCTGCTACAATCAGAGGGTGGTCATCGGTTGTATTTACATACTCCACCAACTCATTCAAAAGTCCCGGAATGTCGCAATATTCCGGCGGAATATAATCAGGGTTTCCTGTCTTAGAATCATATACCGCAAATAACACTCCCGGTGGCATAGGTCCTCTGAGTCCGATTTTCTCCTTGGAAGCCCCCTTTTCTACCAATTTCTGTACATCTAAAATAAGTTTCATGGATAATTTCTCTTTTTTACTTACCTTTTCTTCAAGATAATTCAGTGCCAGAAAATAATTCCGTACCTCCTGCTCCGGTTTCAGATAATGTTTTCTTCCGTCGCTTTCTATTACTTCATCCACCTGTTTTTCTGACAATGGATTACCTTCAATTTTATTCGAAGCATAAGAACTTTTTTTCTTCGAATTTTTGCGAAGCTTATTCATGACAGTTTTGGACAGCTTTACCGATGATACTTTATATCTATTCTGTTCAATCTCTGTTATATATCTTAAAATTTCATTCGTTAAAGTCACTTTTATCATATAAGAAAAGCCTCCCTTTCAAATATTATTATATACAAAAGGTAAGCTTTTTTCCATTAATATTTCACTATTTTTTCACTATTTTTCTCTATAGATTTTTTAAAACCAAATAAATCCCGGACAATATCAGCGATATAGACAGCCAGATCCAGTAAAGCAAAGGGAATCAGCAGCAACGCAAATTAGACCTTCGGGTCAAGACTTTCAAATACCCCTGTTCTCTTTGCGACCATTCATTATAGGTTGCGGACTAAGGCAGTCTCTCTGACGGGCTATGGTGCTTCGCACCTTTTTTCATACAAAAATAATTTTTGTATTATCCTTAGAAACTTGAAGTTTCCATTTATTTCTTTTTGCGGTATTTGGGTTCAATACCTACTA
>ERZ1035041.87-NODE-87-length-54620-cov-15.503271_pt1 | contig 54620 bp, 46 predicted proteins | sample MGYA00520684_ERZ1035041 | MGnify/ENA primary metagenome ERZ1035041 (study PRJEB33766, sample SAMN09781699) | gut metagenome | biome: gut microbiome | host: Homo sapiens | place: Madagascar | study: EMG produced TPA metagenomics assembly of the PRJNA485056 data set... | reverse complement strand
CGATGGGGTTATAGTGGTCGCCCCAGAACACCAGAATGACCGGCTCGTCCACCTGAGAGAAATACGCCGTCAGCTTGCCCAGCATGGCGTCTGCATCCCGGATGCCGGTAGCGAAATCTTCCAGCGCGCCCACGGTGCTGCTCTTGAGTCCCACCGGATGGGATACGACATGCACCCGCTCGTCGTCCGGGTAGTTGTCTCTATTATAATTGGTATGGTTCTGCATGGTGACCGCGTGCAGGAAGATGGGCTTATCAGAGGAAGTGCTCATCCTCTCGTACTGCTGAATGATCTGGTCGGCCATGGAGTCGTCGGTCACAAGGCCGCTGGTCCAGTAGTGCTTACGCACCTTGGTCACGCCGTGCATATCTTCCAGACTGATAAAATCGCTGAAGCCGAGGTTGGGGTAGGCCTTATCGCGGCTCCAGTATTTTGCCCAGAAGCAGTGCACCGCAGCGGTCTGGTAGCCCTTGAGTTTGAGGTAATTGGGCAAGGCGAACATGGGTTTTGTGACGTGCTGCTGGTAGGGCTTGCTGCCGCTGGGCAGAAAGGACACCGAGTAGCCGGTCAGAGCTTCAAATTCCACATCACAGGTGCCGCCGCCAAAGCTGGGGCTGTATGCCCTGCCGTAGGCGCTGGTCTGCTGCAAAGTGTGGAGGTTCTGCGATACATCGGTATCAAAGGTGATGCCGTACTGTTCCAGCTCGGAAACATCCCAGTAGGACTCGTCCATCACATAAATAATGGTAGGCTGCTTTGCCTGCTCCTCTTTAGGCGTGGTGGCGGCATAGCTGCCCGCGTACATGGGGCCGGTGGAGAATTTCTCGCTCTCAGCTACGTTATCCAGAATATCGTCCACTGCCTGTTCCGAGTAGCCCTCGGGCTTGTCGATCTCCAAATTGGTGAGGTTGGTCATAAAACCGGTAAGTACACCGTAGTAGCGGTAGTAGCGGTCCTGCATCCACGCATCCGGCGTGATGCCCAAAACATGCGTGACGGCGGGCTGCAAGTAAACGCCGAAGATCAGCAGACACAGTGCCGCTGCCGAAGCGCCGCTGCCCGCAAGCCTTGGCAGCCAGCGCTGGCGCAGCCGCCCGCGGTAAACAAAGAAGCTTGCCACCGTCAGTGCCAGTACCAGCACAATAGAGACCACCATGCTGGTCTGCAGCTTGAGCCCGGCAGCAGAGGCCACACCGGCGGCCTCAGACACCTGCATCAGGTCCCACGGCAGAAAGGGCTCACCCCGCAGCTGCATGGTATAGAAGTTTACCGCGCAGGGCGCACAGCCCAGAACGGCCATACCCAGCGTGGCAAGCGGCGGGATGCGCAGCACCCAGTCCAGCAGTTCCCACACCAGAAACAACAGCAGCCATGCCAGCAGGTACGCCCCGAAATGGGGAAAAATAAAGCTGATAAAGGTATCAGCGGTCAGCGACCCGCGCGCGATCCACTCGCCCAGCAGCAGCACGATAAGAGAAGCTGCCGCCGGGAAGAGCATCCGCAGGGTCAACAGCGGTTTGGATGTTTTCATAGTCGATATCCCTTTCCACGTCCCGAACCCTATTTTCAAAGTGGCTGTGCTATTTGCACAAGCCTTTCTTGCCTATTATAGTCATTTTGCCGAAAATGTCCATTCATGATTTTACAAAAAATATGGTTTTATTTTTCAAAATATTCCCCTATTTTCACAGACCCAGCTTTGCCCGCAGCTGCTGCCAGAAACCGTGAGGTGCTGCCGGTGCTGCGGGCACGGCGGTATGCACCAGAATGGCGTCCGTGCCGATTGTTTCGATCTCCTGCCATGGGATGGTCAGGCTCTCGTCCCGGCCCAGCAGCCCCAGCAGCCGCGGCCTGCCCAGCAAAATCAGGCTTTGCAGCTGCGCCGTTGCGGGGTCAAATTCCAGATCATCCGCACGGCCAAGGCACACCCCCTGCTCCAGCTGAACGACCTCCTTCTCGCAAAGTTCCCGGATCGTCACAGCGCTCTCCCCTTTCTGTCACAGCATACGCCGGGGCGGCATTTTCTATGCCAAAGGGGTGGAAAGCACCCGCCCGGTTGTGGTATACTATGGAAAATATCTGAGAAATATATCCAAAACAAGCGAGGCAGCAGTTATGTATAAAAGTATTATTTTTGATATCGGCGGTGTGCTGGTGGATTTTGACCCCAAGGCATACCTTGTAGACCGGCTGTGCAACGCCGAAATGGAAGAAAAGGTCTACGACCTGACCTTTGGCAGCGAGGAGTGGCAGCTGCTGGATGCAGGCAAGTTTTCCCGCTACGATGGCAACCAGCGGATGCTGGAGCATGCCCGCGCCGAGGGCTGCGCCTTTGAGGTGCAGGGCGTGCTGGACGACTGGATGCACATTCTGCGCCCGCGTCTGCGTATGCTGGAACTGGTGCGGCGGCTGAAGAACCACGGCTATTGCGTGTATTACCTGAGCAATATTCCGCAGGATGTGCTGGAATTGCTGACCGAGCGCGGTGTGCTGGCCCAGTTCGACGGCGGCGTAGCCTCCTGTGAGGTACAGGTGAACAAGCCTGACCCACAGATCTACAAGGCTCTGCTGAAGAAGTATCAGCTGAAGGCCAGCGAGTGCGTATTTATCGACGACAGGCTGGAAAACGTGCAGGCAGCCTTTGCGCTGGGCTTTGCCGGTATCCAGATGAAGGACAGCGTAGGTACGCTGATCCGCAGCCTTGCCACCTGTAACGTGACGCTGCGCTGAGCATTGATACAGTAAAACGCAGCAGCCCCTGCCGGAAAGGTCTCTCCGGCAGGGGCTGCTTTGCGTTGGTGGAAACTTACTTTTCCTCGTAGCTCTGGCAGTAGTGCGGGGTCTCCACCTGCTGAGTGGTGCAGCTGCACTGCTCCGTCACCTTGATCTGCGGCAGATCACATTTGCAGCCGTCCACATTGTGGCAGCACGCGCAGACATCACAGGTCACGCCGATGTTTTCCATGCTTATCACCTCTTTGTCCATAGGTTGCCCTGTGGAGCGAGGGTTTATACATGGGTTTTATCCGTTTGCCTTTTTGGCTTCCCGCTTGGACTTGAGTGTGACCGCCACATGCCTGATGGACAATACCGGGTGCACCGGCAGCATACGCGGGCCTGCCCAGCGCATGACAGCGCGAATCTTCTCCCGCATTTCCGGTTTATAGCAATGAACCTTGCAGGCGGAACAGAAGGTTTTTGTTTCCATAAACGGGCACTTTTCGATGCGTGCAAGCGCATAATCGTGCAGCTGCTGGCACTCCGGGCATAAAGCGCCTTTGGGGGTATCGTGCTGTTTGCGGCAGTAGAGTGCGATCATCTCGCTGACAAGCAGTTTTTCATCTGCACGCTTTTTATCCAAGTTTTTTGGGGGTTGCTGCATCGGGTCCGTTCCTCCTGATCGTTTCTTATTCTCTTTTACGGCCAGACCGGCGCGCAGCACGGCGCACTGCACCGCGTAAAAACGCAAAGCCAACCGTAACACTGATTGCCGCAGCCATTTCCATATACACCGCCTTTATCAAAAACGGCAGGGGCTGCCGGATATTTCGTCCGCTTTCCCCTGCCGCAAATTTTACATTGTTACGATACTCTGTGCAAAGGCGGCTGCATCCTTAATGAATGTTAGAACTATCTAACTTTTATCGCTATATAAATGCCGTTACACGGCAAGTTATAGTTTAGCGCAGCAAACCATTTTTGTCAAGAGAGTGCTTTCCCGGCAAAGCTTACCAAGCAGCCAGATCTGCACCCAGCTTACGGCAGGCAGCCTGCACGTCATCATCGGGGGTTTCATTGCAGATGAGACCTTCCTCGCTGAACAGCTGTGCGCCGTCGTCCTGTGCGCGCTGTGCCCAGTCGCGCATCCACTGGCCGTCACCCCAGCCGTAGGAGCCGAACAGTGCGATCTTTTTGCCGTTCAGCGAGCCTTCCAGCGCAGCAAACATGGGCTCGAACTCACTCTCTTCCAGCTGCTCTGCGCCCATAGCCGGGCAGCCAAAGGCCACCACGTCAAACTCTGCCAACTTTGCGGGGGTCATCTCGGCGCAGGGTACGATGGTGCCGTTGGCGCCTGCGCCCTCGGCGATGCAGTTTGCCATGGTCTCGGTGTTGCCGGTTGCGCTCCAGAATACGATTGCTACTTTGCTCATAAAACTCTACCTCTTTCTCTGTGTAGTTAGTTTAGAATAACTTCATGTTCTGTAAAAATGCGTCCTTGTTTCATGACGCATTTTTACGGTTAGCATTTTCTAACCGTCAACAGGATACCACAGCCCTGCCCCGCTTGTCAAGGCATTGGCGCAATGTTTGCATGATGCAACAATCCTGCCTTTTCTAAAGCACGCAAAGGGGGTATTTCAGCTGCCCAATATGCGGAAAATCACCAGCAACACCCCGTAGATGACCGGTTGGTGCAGCAGATACAGCAGCAGTGAATGCCGTCCAAGCCAGCCCAGCGGCGGGCAGACCGAGCGGCGCAAGAACTCCATACGCTGCCGCCCTACAACGCCGTAGAGAAAGTACCCCACCCAGAACAGAAACAGCCACGGCAGAAGGGCAAAATAATCCGTAGAATAGAACCACCACGGATAAAAGCCAAAGTACGCTGTAACGTAGTTTGCATACAGTGTCTGCGGCAGCCAGAGGCACAGACCGCCAAAGCCCAGATAGCCTGCCGAAACATTGCGGGTAAGGGCGAACAGCACCGCGGAGATAGCAAACCCTGCTGCGGGTGGAATGCGCCGCAGCGGCTTTTCCAGCAGACCAGTCAGCAGCATGGCGCTGCCCAGCAGGGTCAGCACGCCAAAAACGACCCTGTCCTCCGGCATAAAAAGCAGTGTGACCGCCGTGACCAGTGCCCCTGCCCCGAACACCTGTGTGCCCCGGCGCAGGGTATGATGCCCCAGCTGCACACAGAAACCAGACAAAAGAATAAATACCCAGCAGATGCTCTGCTGCCACAGATGCCCGGGCAAGCCATAATACCAGTCTGCCTGAATGCCGAACAAATAGACCAGATCCCAGCAGCCGTGATAGAGCATCATGCTGACCAGATCCAGCCCGCGCAGCTCGTCCAGAAGGGCGTAGCGGCCAGAAGTGTTACTGTACTTCACTGCGTTTTCCTTCTTTTTCACGCTGTCACACCGTTTTGCGGCGCAGCAGGCTCATGGGCGGCAGCTCCGGTGTGGGCATGGTGTATTTTTCCATGGCGTGAGGGGTGCTTTCCACCCGCTCCCCTGCTTCGTTCTCAATCCATTCCGGGGTAAGCGGGATGCTGCGTCCGTCCGGGCACAGTGCCTCCAGCGTATCTCCAAGGCTCCATTTGCCGCGCTGCTGGCAGTGGGCGATGCCGTTTTCCCAGCTGTCCACCGTGCCCACGAACTCCCACTCGCGGATGTAGGTAGCGCTGTCGGTGGCTTGCTTGGCCTGCTCGCGGCCAAAATAGAAGCCGGGAGAGTAGTGCCGGTGACTGGTGCGGGTAAGCTCTGCGTACACCTCCGGCGGCAGTTCAAAGTTATCGTTTGCCGGGTCAGCCAGATAGGCGTCCAGTGCCTTGCGGTAGGCGGCGGTGACGCTGGCGACATAGTAGAAGGTCTTGGCGCGGCCTTCGATCTTCAGGCTGTCCACGCCCGCCTTGCAGATCAGGTCAATGAAGGGCGCGGTGCACATATCGTTGGCATTAAGGATATAACTGCCGTTTTCATTCTCTCCGATCTCGTACAGCTGGCCGGGGCGGGTCTCCTCGCTCAGGTAGTACTTCCAGCGGCAGGGCTGGGCGCACTGGCCGCGGTTGGCGTCGCGCCCTGCCATGTAGTTGGACAGCAGGCACCGGCCGGACACGCTCATGCACATAGCACCGTGCACAAAAGCTTCGATCTCCAGCTCCGGCGGGGTCTTATCGCGCAGGATGGCAATATCCTGCAAGGTCATCTCTCGGGCCAGCACCACCCGCTTTGCGCCCATTTTGTAGGCGGCGCGGGCAGCTGCCCAGTTGGTAATGCCGGTCTGGGTGGAAAGATGCACATCAATGTCCGGGGCAAAGGTCTTGCAGGCGTCCAGCACACCAAGGTCTGCCACGATAAAGGCATCCACACCGGCTTTGGCGGCTTCCTTGATGGCCTCCGGCAGGCGGTCGGCTTCCTCGTTGGTGGGCAGGGTGTTCATGGTCAGGTAGACCTTACGGCCACGGGCGTGGGCGTAGATGACGCTTTCCGTCAGCTGCTCCGGGGTGAAATTAGCCGGGGCAGAGCGCATACCGAACTCCGGCAGGCCGCAGTAAACGGCATCGGCACCGTAGTTGATGGCATAACGCAGACGTTCCGCATCGCCCGCCGGGGCAAGCAGTTCCGGGATCTGTAACATTTGTAGGTTCCTCTCTTATGTATCACAGTTTTTAACGGGAAAGGGGCCGCTGCACCGTGTTTTTTAGTGCAGCGGCCTTTCCTCAGTTTTTCAGGCTTTTGTTCACAGCTGCGGCAGTTTTGCAGTTAGCGTTATGCTCTGCCAGTGTGTGGGCGTAGTAGTAGTTGCCCTTGAGGTCGGTCACAAAGAAGTAAGCGTCCTTGGCGTCCTCATCGGGCTGCGGCTCCAGCGCCGCCTTGATGGCGGCAAGACCGGGGTTCGAGATGGGGCCTGCGGGCAGGCCGGTGCAGCTGTAAGTGTCGTATGCTGCAAGGATATTTTCCGGGATATCATCCCAGCCGCCGTAGTAGGGTGCGACCCAGTTCCAGAGATAGTTGTTGTCGGCGTCGCTCTGGATATGGCTGGAGGTGTTGCTTTGCAGCCGGGGGTAGGGCGAGCCCTCCGCCAAGCGGTTGCGGAACACCTGCGCAACGTTGGAGTCCTGACTGTTGCCCGCTTCCTCCTGCACAAAGGAGGCAAGGGTGACCAGCTCCGGCAGGGTCATCCCCTGCTCCTTGAGGGCTGCGTACATTTCCTTGGTAAATTGTGCATCGAACTGGGCGTAGAAGGTGGCCACATAGTTGTGCACCGTATCGTCCTTCAGAAACTCGTAGGTTTCCGGGAAAAGATAGCCCTCACATTTCATAAAGCGGTCCGGGGCATCTTTATCCTCCGGGACATACTGCCAGAATGTATATGCGCTGAAATCGCCCTCGTTGGCTTCCTTCAAAAACTCCTCGGCGGTGCACAGATCGGCGGCTTCCATCTTCTGGGCAATGGCAATGGCCGTGGTGCCCTCCGGGATGGTCACCCGCACCGTTTCTGCCTTGGCATACTGGGAAAGCGTGCTAATGAGTGCATCGTAGGAGCTGCCTGTGGTCAGCTCAAAATTGCCGTATTGCAGCTTTGCGGCAGCGCCCTTTTCCCCCACATACCAGCGGAACAGGTAGGCAGAGCGGATAACGCCCGCCTCCTTCAGCTTGTTGGCAATAGCCGCCACGCCGCTGCCCTGCTGGATGCTTACGGTAACCGCAGTGCCGGGCTTACTGCTGCCATGGATCTCGCTGCGGGCAAACAGCACTGCTGCGCCCGCTGCCAGAAACAGCAGCAGAAGCACTACCAGCAGAATTTTGCCTGCACCGCCCTTTTTGCGGGCTGCGTGTGTATCGTTGTGTGCCATACGCACCTTCCTTTTTTCAGTTTTCCAGCATCAGACGCAGATAGCTTTCGCTCACGTCAAAAGGCTCTGCGTCAAAGCGGATCATGCCATATTCCTGCCGGGTGCCCTCGCCCAGAAACAGCGGCTGAGCAGCGCCTACCGTGATGACCGCCTTCTCCACGATGACTTCCTTCTCGCGGGCGGCCTCCATCAGGATCTCGGCGGCACGGTCGCTGTCGGCCATCATTTCCACAAAATACAGGGTATCCTCCTTGCGGAAGTAGATGCCATAGCCATGCTCGTTGGACACGATGGTTGCGCCCCGGGCGTACAGCTCCTGCAGCACCACCGCCATACGCTCCGGGCTGAGCTGCACAGTATCCTTCCAGAACTGCTCCCGCAGCTCGCACAGTTTTTTGGCCGTAACAGTGTCAAATTCCGCTTGGCTCCACAGGTTGCGGCTCACCTCACGGGGCAGGCAGCGCAGAGCAAAGGCCTGTGCAAAGCCTTTATCCTGCAGCAGAGCAGCCTGTGCTGCATCTGCCGGGACTGCCACGGTAAAGCCTGCGCCCCGCAGCTTTTGCTGGGCGCACAGGGTATCCAGCAGACCCGCCAGCAGCAGACTGCCCTCGCCGCACAGGCACAGGTAATTGCCCGTGCGCCCCTGCAGGGTAACCGGCACAGCCAACGCAGCCGCCACGATGGTATCGTTTTCATCGGCCACATAAATGTTCTGCACACCGGCAAAGCGTTCCAGTACCATTTTTGCAAAATCTTCGGTATCATGATGCTGGCTCTGCCACAAAGCCAGCACTGCCGCCTCGTCAGACGGCTGCATCAGACGATACATCGTTCAGGATGCCCCCTCTTATCATATTTTATCGTTCAGCCCAGTGTTTTCCGGGCAAGCTGCTGCACCTCTTGCTGGATCTCTTCAATGCTGCGCATGGCGTCCCCGCTGGTGCAGTGCACGGTGTCCCAGCCAAGATGCCGGGCGCAGAACTCGGCAGCGGCGCGGCTGCGCGCCAGATAGGCGGTATCTTTCTCGTGCACGTCCTTTTTGCTCTCGTCGCCGTGGTAGCGCTGGGTCATCAGCCGCTGGCTGACCGCCGGGTCTACCTGTAAATAGATGACCCTGTCCGGTGCGGGCAGACCCAGCAGACGGAACTCGTAGTCAAACAGCCAGCGCAAATATTCCTCCCAGTGCTCCTGCGAGAGCTTAGAGCACTGGTGCACTGCATTGGAGGTGGTGTACCGGTCGGCAATGATCACACCGCCCTGCTCGTAAAAGCTGCCCCAGCTGGTTTTATAGCTGGCATAGCGGTCCACCGCGTAAAAGCTGGAGGCCGCGTAGGCGTTTACATCGTCCGGGTGCTGGCCGAACTGCCCCGCCAGATACATCTTGACCAGTGCGCTGGAATCGCTGGCATAATCCGGGAAGGTGATCTTCTGCACCGGCACGCCCTGCGCGGCGAGATGCTCTGCCAGCAGCTTTGCCTGTGTGGCCTTGCCGCTGCCGTCCAGCCCTTCCAGTACGATCAGTTTGCCTTTGCTCATACGGCGGCACCTTCTTTGATAGCGGTATATTTTGCGCGCACCTCGGCGGTCTTGCCGCAGCACATCTTGCCCTCCGGGCAGGGGCCGCACAGGCAGGCGGGGCCAGCCTTGGCAAAGATATGGGGTGCCACCGGGTACACCAGCGCGAACATTTTTTCGGCCAATTCCCGGATCTCCCACTGGGCACGGTTGCAGCAGCGCAGCTGGAAGAAGTTCATCAGGCTGCGGGCGTTCATAGTGACCACCATTTTGGTCTCGCAGGCGTTGGGCAGCACAAAGCGGGCATCCTCGTTGGCCTGTTTAGAAGCCTTGGCGCGCGCCTGCTTTTCTGGCATTCCCTCGGCCATCAGGCGGGCGGTGTGCCCCTCCTCCAGCTTATGAGCGAGGTCGAGATAGCGCTGGGCGTCCTCTTCCATGCTGGCAAGGAAGGCGGCTTTTGCTTCCGGGATGGCTTCGATCTCCGGGGGCGTCACATAGCGGAAATCATCCAGACGCACATAGCGCTGGCTCTGCACGCTGAAGGAAGCGATGCGGTGCCGGGTGATCTGAGCAAGCAGGGTGCGGCTGACTCCCTCGATGCCAAAGGTAAAGCTGGCGTGCTCGATGGGGCTGGCATGGCCAAGGTCGCTGAGCATAGTCAGGAATTTTGCAGTTTTTTCCTCGTCCAGCCCATCCAGAAGGTCGGTGATGTGGGCGTCGGAGTAGCAGAGCTTTGCGGCAGCCGCCACCACCTTTTCCGGTTCCGGGGTGTGGGCGATCAAACGAACAGTCATCATAGGGTCATTCTTCCTCCGTAATCTTGGTCAGGGGCGCAAAATTGGCCATCGTTTTCTTGATGCCCACTTTTTCAAAGTTGATCTCTACGATCTGATCTCCGGCAGCGGGCTTTACCTTCAGCACCGTGCCGCGGCCAAACACCTTGTGCTCCACGATGTCACCCGGTTCATAGTGCTTTGCGCCAGAAGCTGCCGGTTTTACGGCAGGATTTGCTGTAAAGTTTATTTGCTTTACAGTATTTTTTGCCGAATTTCCGTTGGAATATGCAGAACCAAATCCGCTGCTTCTGGTAGTCGGCTGGGTGGAGCTGTTGCCATAGTGACTGCCAAAACCGGAGGAAGCGGTGCTTCTTCCGCCGTAAGAGGAGCCGAAACCACGGCTTTCACCGGCGTTATATTCCCGGTTCAGGTAGCCGCTGCGGCTGCCTGAGCTGTAACCGCCGCCGTAGCTGCTGCGGCTGTAACCGGAGGGACCGGAGTAGCCGGATGCCCCGCCGGGCACGGTATCGCTGTAACTGCTGCCCCAGCCGCCCATGCGGGAGCGCTGCTCCAGCACAGGGCTGCGGGTCTCCTCGATGTATTCCGGCTCGATCTCCCGCAGAAAGCGGCTGGGCTCGTTGCGCTGGGTGCGGCCATACAGCATCCGGGTGACGCTGTTGGAGATGTACAGCTCCTTTTTGGCGCGGGTGATGCCGACGTAAGCCAGACGGCGTTCCTCTTCCAGATCTGCTTCGGAGTACTTGCTCATCTCGCTGGGGAAAACGCCCTCCTCCATGCCGATGAGGAACACATAGGGGAACTCCAAGCCCTTGGCAGAGTGGATGGTCATCAGTACCACCTGATCGCTGCTCTCGTTATAGCTGTCGATATCGCTGATGAGGGCGATATCCTCCAGATAGCCCTCCAGCGTAGCTTCCTCGCCGTGCTGGTCGCAGTAGTTTTTGACGTTGTTCACCAGCTGACCCAAGTTCTGCAGACGGTCGGCGGCATCCTCGTGCCCCTTGGCGGCGTCTGCCTCCAGCATGGCTTTATAGCCGGTCAGCTCAATGACATCAGAAGCGAACTCGTCCAGCGTGCGGGTGGCAAGAGAATCCTGCAGGCGCTGGTAGATCTGCCAGAACTTGAGCAGCGGCATGACCGCGCGGGAGAGCTTCGCGTACTGGTCGGCATGGCTGATGATATCCAGCATACTGACTCCCTGCTGTCCGGCAAGGTCTGCAATGACATCCACGGTGGTAGCACCGATCTTGCGGGCAGGCTCGTTGATGATACGGCGCAGCCGCACATCGTCCCGGGGGTTGGCCACGATGGACATATAGGAGTGGATGTCCTTGACCTCCTTGCGGTCATTGAAGCGCTGCCCGCCCACGATCTTATGCGGGATGCCTGCGCGAGTGAAGTAGCTTTCGATGGGAGCCGACTGGGCGTTCATGCGGTAGAGGATGGCATGGTCTGCCAGATGGCCGCCCGTCTTCAGATGCTGGCCGATAACGTCCGCGATGTGGCTGGCTTCATCCTGCTCGTTCTCGGCGGTGTACACCTGTACCTTATCACCCTCGCCGTTGTCCGTCCACAGGGTCTTGCCCTTGCGCTCGGTGTTATGCTGGATGACACAGTTGGCTGCGTTGAGGATGTTGGAGGTGGAGCGATAGTTCTGCTCCAGACGGATGGTCTTGGTGCCGGGATAGAGTTTTTCAAAGTTGAGAATGTTCTCAATGGTAGCGCCGCGGAAGCGGTAGATGCTCTGGTCGTCATCGCCCACTACGCAGATGTTGCGCTCCGGCCCGGTGAGCAGGCTGACCAGACGGAACTGCGCCACGCTGGTATCCTGATACTCGTCCACCAGCAGGTAGCGGTACTTATTCTGGTAGAATTCCCGCACATCCGGGTGGTCGGCCAGCAGCTGCACGGTCTGGTAGATGAGGTCATCAAAATCAAACGCGCCGGCTTCTTTCAGCTTTTTCTCGTAAGCTGCGTAGATGCGTGCAGTCTGGGTGCTCTTCACGTCTCTGGCGTGGTCTGCAAGTGCCTGTTCCGGGCTGACCAGCTGATCCTTCCAGCGGCTCATCTGGTTGATGGCGGCCTTGATAGGCAGAAATTTATCGTCGATGCTCAGCTCTTTATACACCGTTTTCATCACGCGCTGCGCATCCTCGGTATCGTAGATGGTAAAGCTGCGGGGGTAGCCGATCTCCTCTGCCCAGCGGCGCAGGATACGCACACAGGCCGAGTGGAAGGTGGAGGCGAACACCTCGTCCCCTTCCTCGCCGCCCAGCATCCGGCGCAGACGCTCTTTCAGCTCCCCTGCCGCCTTGTTGGTAAAGGTAATGGCCATCACGTTCCAGCTGCGCACCGCGTTGTGGCGCAGCATTCCGTCCAGCCAGCTGGGGGCATCGGTACCGGTCATGATGGCGGTGCGCAAGGCCTTGACGTCCTCCTCGGTCACCGGGCGGGGCGTTTCTTTAGAGCCGTGTGCCGAGCCAAACCGGATGAGGTTGGCGATGCGGTTGACCAGCACAGTGGTCTTGCCGCTGCCCGCACCGGCAAGGATGAGCAGCGGGCCATCCGTGGTAAACACAGCCTGCCGCTGCATATCGTTCAGGCGGCCGAATTGCTTTTCAATGTAAGTATCACGCAGGGTGCAGAATTCCTGCCCGAGAGATGCTGCCATGGTTTCACCTGTTTCCTTCGCTGTTATTCATACCGTATAGTATAACACATTTCGAAAAAGTTGTACACCAAAACTGCATGGAGTTACAACTGCTTTTCCAGCAGATAGCGATCGTAGCCGCCGTACATCTCCCGGCGGCAGCGAATAACGAAGCCACCAGCCTGTGCGTTGCGCAGGCTGTAACTGTTATCCGGGCTGACAGTAGCGCCCAGATGGGTGATCTGCGGCGGCAGCAGCGGCAGGGCTGCTTCCAGCATGGCGCGCTGCAAACCATTGCCCCGCCAGTCCGGGTGCACCACCGCGCTGTCTGCGTTCGCCCAGTGCTGCCACTGGCTTTGCGGTACGCCAAGAAAGGCAGCATAGTTTTCATCGCTTTGCCCGCACAGGCGCAGGATGAGGTACGCACCCAGCCGCCCCTGCTGCCACGCACCGATACACACCCCGGTGCGCAGATAACCGGTAATGTTTTCCAGCGTATCCGGCACGAACTGCTCCGGGTGCGGCATGGCGGCGCGCACTTCGTTTTGCAGTGCGAACACCGCCGGTGCTTCGGCAGGGGTGCAGCGCCGCAGGGTAACGGTCTGCCGGGCGGGCTTGCCGCATACTTTTTGCAGAAAATAGTCCATCTGTACTATGCCCTCCAAAATAAAATCGTACTTTTCAGCAGATTCCAGTATAAATGACGCTTTTCTAAATGTCAAATTATGCTATAATAGGAGAGAAGGGGCTGTGGAGGGATCCTCCCTGCCCGTTTGTATGAAGTTCGGGGCGGCTTGCCGCCCGGAAACGGAGGAACCATCCATGAAAGATCCCGCACTGGCATCGTCCAGCCGCTTGGGCGGCGCTGTGATCAGCGACCGCGTTGTTGCAAGCCTGCTGGAGGAGCTGTCCAACGGGCGCTATGCCCAAGCCGACCGTCTGCCCGCCGAGGTAGACCTTGCCACCGAGCTGGGGGTGAGCCGCACCGTGATCCGTGACGCGCTGAGCGAGATGGAGCGCGCCGGTTATGTGGAACGGGTGCGCGGCATTGGCACGGTGGTGAACCGCGCTGTGCTGGGGCTGCGCAGCCGCTTGGACCAGAAGCTGGAGTACTACCCTTTGATCCGCAGCTTTGGCAGCTACCCCCATGCCGACGGCATTCAGGTGATGCTTCTTCGTGCAGGTGAGGAGATGGCCCATGCGCTGGCGCTGGAAGTTGGTGAAGAGGTGATCTGCATCAAAAAGCGCATCCTTGCCGACACCACCCCGGTGATCTACTCCATCGACTACCTGCCCCGCAGCCTGTTCGGCAACCGGGACTACACCCGCATCGACCTGACCGGTGACATCTTTGAAATTTTGGAGCAGGAGTGCCACCAGCAGATCTCTTCCAACGTGGCGCACCTGAAGGCCAGCTGCGGCGACGAAGCCATCCGTGCAGCCATGCGGCTTGCCCCGGGCGAGGCCATGCTGCTGCTGGACGAGGTATGTTTCAATCGTTTGTGCAGGCCGGTGATGCGCTCGCTGAGCTACTACACAAACTTTTTTGATTTTTCCATTTTACGCAAACTGCTTTAAACGGAGGTATCCTATCTATGCGTCATCTGATCGATCCCTTGGATCTTACCCAGCAGGAGATCACACAGCTGCTTGATCTTGCCGACCGTATCTGCACCGACCCCGCCGCCTATCAGGAGGTGGCCGTCCACAAAAAGCTGGCCACTTTGTTCTACGAGCCCTCCACCCGCACCCGCCTGTCCTTTGAGGCTGCTATGCTGAACCTGGGCGGCCATGTACTGGGCTTCCCCAGCGAGAACGTGTCCAGCGCCACCAAGGGCGAGAGCGTAGCCGATACCATCCGGGTGGTGTCCTGTTATGCCGACATCGTTGCCATGCGCCACCCCAAGGAGGGCGCACCGCTGCGTGCCTCCCGCTATTCCCGCATTCCGGTGATCAACGCCGGTGACGGCGGTCACCAGCACCCCACCCAGACCCTGACCGACCTGATGACCATCCGCCGCCGCATGGGCAGGTTGGATGACCTGACCATTGGTCTGTGCGGCGACCTGAAGTTCGGCCGCACCGTCCACTCCCTGCTCAAGACCATGGCGCGCTGCAAGAACGTCCGCTTTGTGCTGATCAGCCCGGAAGAACTGCGTGTGCCGGATTATATCATTAATGACGTGCTGGAGGCCAACGGCATCCCCTACAAGGAGACCCGCAGTCTGGAGGAATCCATGCCGGAGTTGGACATCCTGTATATGACCCGCGTGCAGAAGGAGCGCTTCTTCAACGAGGAGGACTACATCCGCCTGAAGAACAGCTATGTGCTGACCCGCGAAAAAATGGCGCAGGCCAAGCCCACCATGGCAGTGCTGCATCCCCTGCCCCGCGTGAACGAGATCGCACTGGATGTGGACGACGACCCGCGCGCCGCTTATTTTGAGCAAGTGCAGAACGGCGTTTACGTCCGCATGGCACTGATTATGACTCTGCTGGGTCTTGCAGACCCCAAAGCACCGAAGGAGGAAAACTGATATGTTGAATATTGACGAGATCCAGAATGGTATTGTGATTGACCACATCAAGGCAGGCACTGCCGTTGGTCTGATGGATCTGCTGGGCATTGCGGGCAACCGTACTGCCAGCGTGGCACTGATCCAGAACGCCCGCAGCAAAAAGACGGCAAGCGGCCGCAAGGACATCATCAAGGTGGAGGGCGACGCCTCCTGGCTGAACCTGGATGTGCTGGCTTATCTGGACCCGAACATCAGCGTGACCATTATTGAGAACGGCAAGGCTGTCCGCAAGGAGCAGCCCAAGCCCCCCAAGCGTCTGGTGAACATTGTGCGGTGCAAAAACCCCCGCTGCATCTCCAGCATTGAAGAGGAATGCGACCAGATTTTCGAACTGAGTTCCAACGGCAAGTACCGCTGCATCTACTGCGAGCAGGAGCTGCAGGTGAAGCCGGAGTAACTGCGCTTTTTACGATTTTAAATGCGCTCCGCTTCGCTCTGCGCATAGTTTAAGGAATTGCATTTTAGTTTTGCAGCTCAGCCAAGCCTGCGGGCTTGGCTGAGCTGCTTTTTCACGGGAGGGACGCAGAGGGAAACCGCAGCTGCCGCGCTGGTTTTCTACCGAAACAGTCGCACGGCGGGTCGGTTTTCTGCTAACTGGCAGATACGATGATTTAATAGATAAAAAGGACTGCTCTACTGGGAAAAACCCATGTAGAGCAGTCCTTTTTGCACAAAAGAAAACTGACGAGACTCTTTGCAGCGCACGATACCCCGACCCGCCATGCCATTCCCGTACAGCAGACAGAGCCGGAATTGCGACGCATCGAGAAACTTTATCGACTGCAACCCCCAAAAAGGCCCGCCGCAGAAAGTCCCGTCAGCAAGGTACTGTGCATTCCTGCACAGCCCCAAAAAGCAAAGGTATACAGCCTGCTTACACGCACCGCAAGCTGTTTTTCCATCCAGCAACAAAGCTTTTAAAAGGAGGGTGTTCCCCTCCCACCGCAACGTGACCATGTCCGCACGGAAGGCTTCCTTTACTTGCTTCAGTATAGCAGAGTTACGCTTCTGTTGCACAAAAATTGTCATATTCTGACGGTGCAGATGTCATGAATTGTCGGTGGGCACCGCACAGGTAAAGCGGAACCAATTGTCCCGGCAGCTCAGGGTATACTCCGCACCGTGGCGCAGCAGAACGTCCCGCACGTTGGAAAGCCCCATGCCGTGGCCGGGCTCTTTGCGGGTGGTGCGGGGCAACTGCCCATCCGGTGGCAGCTCCACGTCCCGCTGCACCCGATTACGCACCGAGAGGAGATATTCCTCCTCCGTTTTGCGCACCCGCACATAGACCTCCGGCGGGTACGCCTGCGCTGCGGCACAGATGGCGTTATCCAGCAGATTTGCCAGCACAGTGACCATATCCACCCCGCTCAAGGGGAAATCCCGCAGGTCACAAAGGTCAAAATACACGCTTACGCCCTGCCGGGCGGCTTCCTCGTACTTGCGGGTCAGGATGGAGTCCAGCAACGGGTTGTGGGTGTCCATAATGGTGGTGCTGGCCGCCACGGCCTTATCCACACCGGCAATATAGTCCTGCGCACCGGCCACATCTCCCTGTGCCAGCAAGGCACGCAACGCACCGATATGGTTGGTGAATTCGTGGGTCAGGCGGCGCTGGGCGGTGTAGGAATCCAGCAGAGCCGAAGCCCGCTGCTGCTCCAGTTCGGCCTGAAAATGCAGGCTGCGCCGCTGCATGACCTGATCGTTGAACATAGCCACGATACACAGATGCACCATGACGGCCACTGTGAGACCCACTGTCATCCCCATTGTGGCCATGGTGGCCCTTTTGTTGTTATCTGTGAGCATGAGCAGGATGTTCAGCACCACGACCACGCCCGGAAAAAAGCTCATGGTCAGCGCCTGCAAAGGCTCCAGCGCATTGTATCTGCGCCACTTGCCCACAAAGAACGATACCCCGGTGCTGACTATCAGATTTGTGAATGACATTATGACCAGACAATCTGCGCGCTGGATGACCTGCTGTAGCTCACACTTCAGGATCCACGATATGACATACCGCGCACTGTTTTCGACCAACAGGCACATGGTGCCGTTGATCAGACAGGCAGTAAATTTCTGCCCCGGCGTGCCGCCAAACAGCATAACGGTGACGAACAGAAATAGAAGCGTGTAAACCACTGCCATCGGCGTAAAAAAGCCATAGTTGCGCACGACCGAGAGGGTCATCGTAATCATGGTTATAACGCAGGAGCACACCAGAGGGTGCTTTACCCTGCCTTTGCCAAGGTAGGCATATTCTACCATGATAAAGCCGAGCCATTGGGTCAGGCAGACCCAGTGGCCGTACACATACCAGCGCCAGAATTCTTCATTCATCGCCGAACTGCCCCTTCCATTCCAGCCATGCGCTGCGGATAGCCGGAAAATCCTGTCGGCTTGCGTTCAACTCTACCCCACTGCGCAGTTCCACCTTGTAATTGCGGATGGAGCGCACATACTGCAGATTGACTACATCGCTGCGCCCTACCTGCAAAAAACCGTTTTCGTACAGCATGGCAGGCAGATCAGCGATCTTGCCGTAAAAGGTGCAGATGGGCTGGTGCGGGATATCGCCGTAGACGTTGATCTGCCGCAGATTGCTTTCCAGATAATAGATCTGATCCAGCGGGATCTCACTGGTGGTACGGTTGTGGTGCACCTCCAGCGTCTTTTTAGGGTCGGTCATGCCGGAAAAAATATCCTCCAGACAGCTGGGCAGCTGGGCGGCAATATCCCGCTTGAGTAGGTAGCGGTAAGCGTTGACCGTGTAGCCCTTTGGGGCAAATTCCAGATAAGCCGAAATGTACACCAGCACGATATCCGGGGCAAGCTGCCGCAGCCTGCGCCCCAGCGCGATGCCATCGGTGGTTTTCAGGTCCACATCCAGAAACGCCAGCTGGTAGCGTTCCAGCTCCGGGGTAGCCAGCAGCTGCTCGCCGCTGGTGCAGACAGTGCTCTGCACCTGAATCTCCCGAGCGCGGAACCATTCCGAGATATACTCGTCCATCCGCGCAGCGAAGGCTGCATCGTCGTCACAGACCAGAATGTGCATGGGTCGCTTCCTCCTTTTGAATACAAAAAAGCATATAGCGGTGTCCCCCGCCGGGAGAAGCACCCTATATGCTTTTATATTACACTTGTCCCGCCTGTTCGTCAATCAAAGACGGAGCAGACGCCGGGATATTTTATGCAAGGAATTTGTCGTAGAGACCAAATGCAAAGATGAACACCACGATGAGCGGCAGCACATAGGTCAGGTAGCCGCGCATCCAGTCCTGCACCTTGAGTCCCTTGCCGGTGTTGACCTCTTTTTTGTAGTTCTGCCAGCCCCAGCCGTAACGGGTAACGCAGAACAGCAGATACACCAAGCTGCCCAGCGGCAGGAAGAGGTTGCTGACCAGAAAATCCTCTACATCCAGCACAGCGCCGCCGAACACCGCAAAGCCATCCCATGTCCACAGGTTATAGCCCAGCACGCAGGGCATGGACAGAAGGATGATGAGCACAAGGTTCACCAGACTGGACTTTTTGCGGCTGCAGCCGGTCAGCTCCATGCCGCAGCAGATGATGTTCTCGAACACTGCCAGCACCGTGGACATGGCCGCAAAGGCCATGAACAGGAAGAACAGGCTGCCCCACAGCCGGCCCATAGACATATTGGCAAAGATGTTGGGCAGGGTAATAAAAATCAGACTGGGGCCGCTGGTCTGGTCTACATGGTAGGTAAAGCAGGCCGGGAAGATGATCAAACCGGCGGTGATGGCTACAAAGGTATCCAGCACCACGATGCGGACAGACTCGCCCAGCAGGGAATGTTCCTTGCCGATATAGCTGCCGAAAATGGACATAGCACCGATACCAAGGCTCAGGGTGAAGAAGGCCTGATTCATAGCGGAGACCAGCGTGTTGACCACGCCCACCTCCTGCATGCGGGCAAAGTCCGGCACAAGGAAGAAGGAAAGCCCCTCCTTTGCCCCGGGCATGAACAGGCTGTTGACAGCCAGCACCACCATAATGAGAAGCAGAGCGATCATCATGCCCTTGGTCACGCGCTCCAGACCGCTTTGCAGACCCTTGGCGCACACCAGAATGCCCACTACCACCACGAATACCATCCAGAAGGTCATGGTGGCGGGGCTTGCCAGCATTTCGGTAAACTTACCGGCCACCTGCTCGGCGTTGAGCCCCGCCAGTTTACCGGCGGCAGTCATGTAGAAATAGTGCAGCATCCAGCCCGCTACGGTGGTGTAGAACATCATCAGCAGGTAGCAGCCGATGAGGGTGAAGTAGCCGTGGATATGCCACTTCTGCCCCGGCTTTTCCAGTGCCTGATACGCCCGCACTGGGCTTTTGCGGGAGGCACGTCCCACGGCAAATTCCATGGTCATGATGGGCAGACCCAGAATGACCAGAAAGATCAGGTAGAACAGTACAAAGGCACCGCCGCCGCCCTGCCCGGCAATATACGGGAACTTCCACACGTTGCCGATGCCGATGGCACAGCCCGCGGAAAGCAGAATAAAGCCAAGACGGGATTTCAGAGTTTCTCGTTCCATGATTTGATTGCTCCTTTTCCAGTTTGCCCGCCCGGCTTGGAGACCCTAGCAAAGCGTTGCTTTTGTATTATAGCACAAATCCTGTCGATGACCAGCGCTGTTTTACTGCAATGAACTTTTGTTGTCAGAAGTTCAGACTGTTTTTCAGACGGATACAGTCCGGCCAACTACGCCGTTCTGTTCCATTTTTGCCGTTTTGCAGTTCTTTTTATCGGCGTATGTTCAAGAATGCAATTTTGTTCATTTTTCAGATGAAAACCTGATAGTTCTTCACCCTTGGAAACGCGCAAAAAAGAAGCCGCCGCACAGGCTGCTGTGCAACGGCTTCTGTACCATCTTACTTCTGCTTCCGGGGGGCATTTTTGCCCACAGGGCCGCGGGGACGGCGCTCGGCAGCCTTGGTCTGCTGGGCAGCAGAGCGGGTCTGTGCACGACCCTTGACCGCTGCGGCGCGCAGACCGTTCACCTCGGCCTTAGTCAGTTCGCGGTAGGTGCCGGGCTTGAGCATACCCAGCTTGACCACACCTTCTGCGTTGCGCTTCAGGCGCACCACCTCAAGACCCACGCTCTCGCACATCCGGCGAATCTCGCGGTTCTTGCCCTCTTTCAGAGTCATCTCCATCACGGTGCGGCCGGGCTCATCGGTGACCACATTGATGGCGCAGGGCATGGTCTTGGTGCCGTCGTCCAGAACAACGCCGCTGCTCAGCTTGAGGATGGTAGCCTCATCGGCGCGGGGCTGCACGGTAACGCGGTACAGCTTGGAGATGCCGCCGGAGGGATGGGTGACAGCCTGCGCAAAGGCACCGTCGTTGGTCATCAGCAGCAGACCCTCGCTGTCCTTATCCAGACGCCCTACCGGGTACAGGCGGGCGGGGATGTCGCTGACCAAGTCCATCACGGTCTTGCGGCCAAGTTCGTCGCTGGCGGTGGTCACATAGCCACGGGGCTTGTACAGCGCCAGATAGTACAGCTGCTGGTTTTTCTGGATGTAGATACGCTCGTCATCCACATGGAGCACGTCACGGTTGGGATCCATCTTGTCGCCCACCTTGACCGGGTGGCCGTTCACCTTGACGCGACCCTCGGCAATGATCTGCTCGGCGGCGCGGCGGGAGCACAGACCCTGCTCGGCCATGATCTTCTGAATACGTTCTTCTGCCATAATATTACTCCTTGTGCGCCTCACGGCGCTCAAAACGCGCACCACTCCCCTGCTTTTGCAGGGCACGGTGCGCGGCTATATAAACCGCAGACCAAAAGGCCTGCGGCTGCGGCTTGGTTATTATAAAAAGTTACTCTGCCTTGGGCTCCTCTGCGGGTGCCTTATCGTCCTTTTTGACCAGAGCGGTGAGCTTTTCCACCAGCTCGGGCAGCATGGTCAGGGCGCGGTCGATGCTGTTGGAGCTATCCGACAGCTGGATGGTGCGCACGCAGCCATCCTTGATGACCAGAAATGCCACCGGCTGGATGTTGACACCGGCACCGGAGCCGCCGCCAAACAGATCTTTGTTGGCAGCGTTCTTGCCGTTAAAATCGGTACCGCCGGAGGCGAAACCGAAGCTCACCTTGGACACCGGCAGGATGGTGATGCCATCCTCGGTGGTGATGGGCTTGCCGATAATGGTGTTGGAGTCCACCATCTGGTGAATTTTCTCCATCGTAACATTCATCAGGCCCTGAATAGGATGCTCTGCCATAAAACAACTCTCCTTTATTCATCCGTGCAGGCAACAGGCCGCCGGAAAGCATTCTGATATAGATTTAGTGTATCATCTTCAAATAAAAATGTCCAATACTTTTTTACGCCAGAACTCGTATAGCACCCGCACTGTGGCAATGACGATAAACAGTGCCTGTGCGCTGACCCGGAAGGATACCCTATCCTGCACGGTGGGCTGGGCGCTGCCGAAGTCCGGCAGAACGCGCAGCTGGTCAAACTCCAGAAAGAAAAAGCGATCCAGCACGCCAAGGGTCGGGTACAGCCATGCTTGCAGCTTGCCGTAATTGCGGGCAGCTGCGGCGGGGTCGTCGCCGCGCACACCAAGGCAGACCGAGATCTTTGTAAAGCGGATGGCGCCAAACACTGCCCGCAGCAGCGTACCCACGCCCCGCAGCATGGTGCAGACCGCATCCAGCGTGATCTTTGCCTTTTGGCGGGGCGGCTTTTCAGCTTTGGGCTTTGCGGGCTGCGCAGCCTTTTTCTCAGCTTTTTTGCGCTTGCGCTCCGCACGCCATGCGCAGAATTTTGCTTTCAGCCTGCCGGTAAAGCCCTTGGGTTCCTCCGGCTGGGCGGGAGGTTCAGGCTTGGGGTATTGGAACACCGGAAAGGTAATGCCCAGTGCCCCGGCTTTTACGGTAAGGGTATCATTTTCCCAGCAGACATCCGCGCAGAAGGGGCACAGCAGCAACAGCGCCGCCAGCACCAGAATGATCAGCAGCAGGATGCCAACCACCTTGAGGATGAACAGCAGACAAGCGCCCACTGCGGAAAGAACCATGCCCATGGGTCAGCCCTCACTTTCGGTCGGATCATCTGTCGGTGCGTCACTATGCACCGGCGGCAGGTCTGCCAGACTGGACAGACCGAACACACGCAAAAAGGTATCGGTGGTGCGGAAGCTGACCGGGCGACCGGGCAGATCCAGACGACCGGCTTCCTCGATCAAGCCCTTTTCCAGTAAGCCGGACACACTGGAAGAGGAGTCCACGCCGCGCACCTGCTCAATAAAGGCGCGGGACACCGGCTGGTTATAGGCGATGACGGTCAGGGTCTCCATGGCCGCAGGGCCAAGCGGTACGGCGCGGCGGCTGTCCAGCACGCGGCGCACACAGTCCGCCCACTGGGTCTTGGTGGCCAGCTGCCACCGGGTATTCAGATGCAGCAGGCACAGGCCGCTGTCCTCCCTCTGGTAGCGGGTGTGCAGAGCCTCCAGCGCGGTCTCCACACTGGACTGGGGCAGCTGCACCGCCTGTGCCAGCTTATCGGCACCTATGGGGTCGCCGCAGGCAAAAAGCATGGCCTCCACGGCGGCAAGGGTTTGTTTCTGGTTCATGAGTTCTCCTTATTGCGTTCCGGGCGGGTGCGGCGCATGGTCAGCGCTCCCCGGTCGTCCAGTGCGACACGTCCGCCGCGCACCAGCTCCAGCAGCGCCAGAAAGGTAGCTACGTTGGTGCTGCGGCTCTGGCTGCGGGAAAACAGCTGCTCCATCTTTGCCACGGTGCCGCCCAGCATCCGGCGCAGGATGTACACCACCCGGCTGGTGACCGATACCATAGGCGCGGTGACCAGCGGCTCAAACTGCTGCTGGGTGGGCACGCGGCGGGTCTTGGAGCGGCCTGCCAGCGCCTGCCAGTAGTCCGCCAAAATCTGCGGGGCGTGGTGCAGCGCGTAGGTGTTGTCCCACTCCATCTCCATGGGGCGGCGCACGAACACCGGGGCAGCCTCCCCTTTTGCGCGCAGCAACTCTGCCATGCGGCGGCACTGGTCGTACTCGATGAGCTGGCCGGTGAGCTCCTGCTTCATGCGCTCGCCCTCTTCGCTGCGGGGCAGCAGCAGAAAGCTTTTCATCTCCACCAGATGCGCCGCCATCTCAATGAAGGCACTGGCAGTCTCGGGATCGGGGTCGGCCTGCTCCACGGTGCGGGTGTACTGGTCGATGAGCTGCAGAATGGGGATGTTGTGCAGGTCCATCTTATGTTTTGCCACCAGCGCCAGCAATAATTCCAGCGGACCGTCAAAATCTTCCAGATGGAAGGTCAATTCCTCTGCCACTCAGATCACCGCCCCAAGGCTGCTGGCATAAACGGCGTAGGCGATCTTATCAATATACCCGGTGCCTGCGCCCAAAAGCGACCACACCACGTTGTTCAGGTAGTATAGCGGCACATCCAGAAAGCCGCCCCAAACCGCTGCCAACATGACGATCATGATATATTTTTCGTACCGCATCAGGCCAAAGTAGATGCGCTGCGGCAGCACCACCAGCAGAATGCGGCTGCCGTCCAGCGGCGGCACGGGGATCAGGTTGAACACCGCAAGGCTCACGTTCATCAGCACCAGATACCGCAAAAACATGGCAATGTAAATGGTGGCATTATTGACCGGTGCCCAGTAGTACATCACCTTCCATGCCACCATGCCAAGGTAGGCCAGCACAAGGTTTGCCACAGGGCCTGCCAGTGCAGTGAGCGCCATGCCCCACTTGGGGTTTTTGAAGTTGCGGGGGTTGGTGGACACAGGCTTTGCCCAGCCCACGCCCGCGAACACCATGCACAGCGTGCCCAGCAAATCGAAGTGGGCAAAGGGGTTCAGCGAAAGACGCCCTTCACGTTTGGCGGTGGCATCGCCCAGCAGCCATGCTGCCAGTGCATGGCCGGCCTCGTGGAACGGGATGGCCACCAGCGCCACCAGTGCGCGGATGATATAATAGGTTGCCTGTGCGGTCATGTAAATCTCCTGTCAAAACGAATTTCTTTCTTTATAATACTATTTTTTTGTGCCCTGCACAAGCCCCACTGCACCGGGAATGCAAAAAGCTACAGAAAATTTAAAAAAAGGCTTGCTTTTTCTTTGTATCTCTGGTAAAATAGTCAAGCTGATTATTTTGATTCCATACTTCACTGTAGGAGGTGCAATTACCATGGCTAAGTGTGAATGCTGCGGCAAGGGTGTTACCTTTGGTATCAAGGTCTCTCACTCTCATCGCCGTTCCAACCGTACCTGGAAGCCGAATGTCCGTCGTGTCAAGGCGGTCGTGGAGGGCTCTCCCAAGTATGTCTACGCATGCTCCCGTTGCCTGCGCGCTGGCAAAGTTACCCGCGCTGTCTAATTTGGTGTATGTGGCCGGTCACTTTGTCGAGTGGCCGGCTTTTTTATTTGCCGCAAGGAGAGGAATAAAATGTCTTTGCCTGTTGATCCCATCATGCTGCTGAGCGTGGTGAACCTGAAACTGCGGGATCAGTATAAGGATCTCGATGCGCTGTGCGAGGATCTGGAGGCCGATAAGGCCGGTCTGTGCGCAAAGCTGCACGCTGTGGGCTACGATTATGACCCGCAGCGCAACCAGTTTGTCTGATTATAGCTTCCAAATCCGGCACCGGTGCGCAGCGACTGTGCCCGGGCCGGTGAATGATAAAATAAGGAGTGCTTGATTTATGATCCAGGGTACCTATTACAAAGAGTGGAGCACGGTTCTTGGCCGTGAGATGGAGTTTAAGGTGTACGGCCATGCCGGTGTGCCGGTGCTGGCATTGCCCGCCCGCGGCGGCCGTTTTTACGACTGGGAGAACAACGGAATGCCCGATGCCATTGCCCAGCTGCTGAACGAGGGCAAGGTGCAGCTGTTCTGCGCAGATGCCGTGGACGGCGAGGGCCTGTTGAACGGTGATCTGCCCCAGCGCCGCCGCGCCGAGCTGCAGGAGAAGTATTTCGTCTATCTGAGCGCTGAGCTGGCTCCCCGCATTCTGACCCTGAACAACGCCAAAAAGGGCACCCGGATCTGGACTGCCGGTGTAGACTTGGGCGCTTACCACGCCGTCCACTGCCGTCTGCGCCGCCCCACCCTGTTTGCCGGTGCTGTGGGCATGGGCGGCATCTACGACCTGACCCGCTTCTGGGGCACCGACAGCGACGACATGGTGCTGCGCTGCTCTCCCCTTGCCTACCTGCAGGAGAACGGCATTGCCAACAAGCTGGCACTGACCAAGGCAGAAGAGAACAATCTGATCCTCTGCGCCGGTCAGGGTGCCTACGAGGGCGACGCACTGGATGACACACAGGCACTGGCTGATCTGCTGAAGGATCAGGGACTGCCCGCACATCTGGAGATCTGGGGCGGTGACGTTTCCCACGACTGGTACTGGTGGGGCAAGATGTGGAGCCTGTTTGCACCGCGCATTCTGGGAGTAAAGTAAGAGCTTACAACGAGGGAAAGCCTGCGGGGCTTCCCTCGTTTTCTTATGTGCAGCGGTTTTGAATGGCCTCCGTGTGCGCTTTGGCCATGTTCAGCGGAATTTTATCTTTTAATTTATGGTTCAGAAACACCTGTGGCGTTTCTGAACCATTTTTGTCTGCTGCATTATTTAAATTTCATTTCCTACTTGAATTATCGGATATTGTGTGCTATACTGCTGTTGCAAGAAAATATACCCCATGGGGGTTTATGAAAGGAGCGATTCCGAGATGGAAGAGACCAAAAAGCACTGTTGCTGCTGCGATGATGCGCCGGAAGCGGACACTGCTGTCCCCTGCTGCTGCCGCCACAAAGAGCGCAGCCCGGAGGAATACAAAGCCCTGCTTAACCGACTGAACCGCATTGAAGGGCAGGTGCGCGGCATCCGTGGGATGCTGGAAAAGGATGCCTACTGTGTGGACATTTTGGTACAGGTGGCCGCAGCCAATGCGGCGCTGAACAGTTTTTCCCGGGAATTGCTGGCGCAGCACATCGGCAGCTGCGTGGCGGACGACCTGCGTGCCGGCAGCGACGAAAAGCTGGAAGAACTGCTCCGGCTGCTGCCCAAGCTGATGAAATGACCGCCCGCCGGGCAAACTGAGCACAAGGAGAAATAGCAATGGAACAATTCAATGTTACCGGCATGAGCTGCGCGGCCTGCTCTGCCCGGGTGGAAAAGGCCGTAAAGAGCGTGCCGGGCGTCACCGGCTGTTCGGTAAGCCTGCTGACCAACTCCATGGGGGTGGAGGGCACCGCAGAGGATGCTGCCATTATCCGTGCTGTGGAGCAGGCCGGTTACGGCGCAAGCCCCAAAAAGGCTGCTGCCTCCGCCAGCACCAGCGCAGAGCTGGACGCACTGGCGGACCACGAAACGCCCAAGCTGAAACGGCGGCTTATAGCCTCGCTGGGCTTTTTGCTGGTGCTGATGTACTTTTCCATGGGACACATGATGTGGGGCTGGCCGCTGCCCCGCTGGTTTGACGGCAACCACATCGCCATGGGGCTGGTACAGCTGCTGCTGGCGGGCATCGTGATGGTGATCAACCAGAAGTTTTTCATCAATGGCTTCAAGGGGCTGGTGCACCGCTCCCCTAACATGGATACACTGGTGGCCATGGGCTCCATGGCAAGCTTTGTGTGGAGCACCTACGCCCTGTTTGCCATGACCGATGCGCAGCTGCACGGCAACGAGGAACTAGTCATGCACTACATGATGGAGTTCTATTTTGAGTCTGCCGCCATGATTTTGACCCTTATCACGGTGGGCAAGATGCTGGAAGCGCGCTCCAAGGGCAAGACCACCGATGCGCTCAAAAGCCTGATGAAGCTAGCTCCCAAGACCGCCACCCTGCTGCGGGACGGCACCGAGGTGACCGTGCCCATTGAGCAGGTGCAGAAGGAAGATATCTTTGTGGTGCGCCCGGGCGAGAACATCCCGGTGGACGGCATTGTGCTGGAGGGCAGCAGCGCCGTGAACGAGAGCGCCCTGACCGGCGAAAGCATCCCGGTGGATAAGGCCGTGGGCGATAAGGTAAGCGCTGCCACCACAAACCAGTCCGGTTATTTGCAGTGCCGCGCTACCCGTGTGGGCGAGGACACCACGCTGGCACAGATCATCCGCATGGTCAGCGATGCCGCCGCCACCAAAGCCCCCATTGCTAAGATCGCGGATACCGTATCCGGCTTTTTCGTGCCTGCGGTCATCAGCATTGCAGTGATCACCACCCTTGTCTGGCTGCTGCTGGGACGGGACGTAGGCTACGCGCTGGCGCGGGGCATCTCAGTGCTGGTCATCAGCTGCCCCTGTGCGCTGGGGCTGGCAACGCCGGTGGCTATTATGGTAGGCAACGGATTGGGTGCGAAGAACGGCATCCTGTTTAAGACCGCTGCGGCGCTGGAGGAGGCCGGGCGCACCCGCATCGTAGCGCTGGACAAGACCGGCACCATCACCTGCGGCGAGCCCACTGTCACCGACCTGCTGCCCGCCGCCGGTGTAACTGAGACCGAGCTGCTCACGCTGGCGGCCGCGCTGGAGGGCCGCAGCGAGCACCCGCTGGCGCGGGCAGTGCTGGCCTATGCAGAGGAAAAGCAGCTGGCGCTGCCCTCTGTTACCGATTTTACCGCCCTGCCGGGCAACGGCCTTACCGCCAAGCTGGAGGGTAAGGAGATCTTTGGCGGCAACGCTGCTTTTATTAGCACAAAGGTCGCTATCTCTGCTGCGCTACAAACGCAGGCTGCTGCACTGGCTGCGCAGGGTAAAACACCCCTGTTCTTTGGCGGCGCAGGTCGTCTGCTGGGCGTTATCGCAGTGGCAGATACCATCAAGGAGGACAGCCCGCAGGCCATCCGGGAGCTGCGGAACATGGGCATCCGGGTAGTGATGCTGACCGGCGACAATCAGCGCACCGCTGAAGCCATCGGCCGGCAGGCCGGTGTGGACGAGGTGATTGCCGGGGTGCTGCCGGAGGGCAAGGAGGCCGTTATCCGGCAGCTCCAAAAGTACGGCAAGGTGGCCATGGTGGGTGACGGCATCAACGACGCCCCTGCCCTGACCCGAGCTGACACCGGCATTGCCATCGGCGCAGGCACGGATGTGGCCATTGACGCTGCGGACGTAGTGCTGATGAACTCCAAGCTCTCGGATGTGCCCGCCGCCATCCGGCTGAGCCGCGCTTCCCTGCGTAACATCCATGAAAACCTGTTCTGGGCATTTATCTATAACATCATCGGCATTCCGCTGGCAGCCGGTGTGTTCATTCCCTTGGGACTGACGCTGAACCCCATGTTCGGTGCAGCTGCCATGAGTCTTTCTAGCTTCTGCGTAGTGAGCAACGCCTTGCGGCTGAACCTGTTCGACCTGCACAGCGCAAAGCGTGACCACCCGCCCAAACACGTCCCTGCCCTGCCCGCTGCCCTTGTGCAGCCCGCATCGGAGGAAGATACAACTCAAAAGGAGGAGACCGCTATGAAAAAGACCCTGACCGTAGAAGGCATGATGTGCCCCCACTGTGAAGCCCGCGTCAAGAAGGCGCTGGAGGCTCTGCCGCAGGTGGACGAGGCTGTTGTCAGCCACGAAGCCGGTACTGCCATCGTCACCCTGAACGCTGAAGTAGACGATGAGGTACTGAAGAAGGCCGTAGAGGCGCAGGACTACCCTGTTACCGGCATCCAGTAAGGCGAAAAAGCAAAAGGCAGCTGCGCGGATTTCTGCGCAGCTGCCTTTTTTGTAACGTGACGGTTTTGAATGCGCGCCGCATTCGCTTTGCGCATCTTCAGAGGAAAGAACATTTTATATTTGTAAGCGGGGAAAATCTGCGGATCTTCCCCGTTTGCTTTTTCACGGGAAGAGCGTTACCGGAAATGGTATTTTTACAGATAACAGTCAAATAGTCTGCCCACATCGAGAATTATATTTATAGTCGATTTTCTAGGCCACAAGCCAACTTTCTGGCTTTTTGTGGGCAAAAGGAAAAAAAGAGGTCAAAATTGAACAAATCAGCGAGTTTTGCCCACAGTTTGCCCACCAAACAAAAAATCCGTATAAAACACTTACCGGAGGTTCTGCGCCGTTTTTTAAAGCCCGAAATGCCAAAAAAGCCCGCTGCAAGGCGGAATGTCCTTGCAGCGGGCAACATAGATAACCGGGGAACCCTTATCAGACTTCGGTGTTGAAGTAGCGCTTCAGCAGGCCCTCGAAGCCGCGGCCGTGACGAGCCTCGTCCTTTGCCATCTCATGAACGGTGTCGTGGATAGCGTCCAGATTCAGCGCCTTAGCCTTCTTGGCCAGATCCATCTTACCGGCGCAGGCACCGCACTCGGCCTCGGCACGCATCATCAGGTTCTTCTTGGTGCTGTCGGTCACGACCTCGCCCAGCAGCTCTGCAAAGCGGGATGCGTGGTCAGCCTCCTCATAAGCATAACGCTTGTAGGCCTCGGCGATTTCGGGGTAGCCCTCACGCTCTGCCACGCGAGCCATAGCCAGATACATGCCGACCTCGCTGCACTCGCCCTCGAAGTTTGCGCGCAGACCATCAACGATCTCCTGCGGCACGCCCTCTGCCTTGCCGATACCGACAACATGCTCGGTGACATAGGTGTTGCCCTTCTTCTCCACAAAAGCGGAAGCGGGAGCCTTGCAAACGGGGCACTGAGCGGGGATCTCACCCTCAGCGATATAACCACAAACGGTGCAAACGTATTTCTTCATAAGAATTTACCTCCATTCGATCTGTTAAAAATGATACAGGACGGAAACCACCCGCCTGTTGTTTCTATGCGGGGCAGCCGCGCTGCCGGGTATAGAAAGAGCCATGGAAGGGGGCTTTGTGTACTTCCCTTTCCATGGCTCTATTATAGCGAATAATTCCTAGTTAGTCAAGTATATTTTTAAGAATTGTTCCTATTTATTAAAATCTGGCAGGATGCCCAAATTTCCTTACAGAAAACTGGACGCATTCCCGAGGATCAGACCTGCAGGTTGCCGCTGGTAGCAGCATCGGAACCGGCAGTGGCGTCAAACTCGTAGTCGTTGCCGGGCAGGATGGCATTGAGCAGAATACCTGCAATCGCAGCCACAGCCAGACCGGACAGATTGATGGTGACGCTGCCAACGGTAAAGCCAACGCCGCCCACAGAGTTGAAGCCCAGTGCACACACCAGAATGACGGCGGCAACGATCAGGTTGCGGCTGTTGGTAAAGTCCACGCGGTTCTCCACCACGTTGCGCACACCGATGGCAGAGATCATGCCGTACAGCACAAAGCTGATACCACCGATAATGCCGGTGGGAATGGTGTTGATGACGGCCTCAAACTTGGGGCTGAAGCTCAGGATGATAGCCAGCACAGCGGCAATGCGGATGACCAGCGGGTCGTAGATTTTGCTCAGTGCCAGCACGCCGGTATTTTCGCCGTAGGTGGTATTGGCGGGGCCGCCCAGCAGACCGGCCATGGTGGTGGCCAGACCATCGCCCATCAGGGTGCGGTTCAGGCCGGGGTCGTTGATATAGTTGTGGCCGACAGTGGCGCTGATGGCGGCGATATCGCCGACGTGCTCCATCATGGTAGCCAGTGCGATGGGGATGATGGTGAACAGAGCACTGATGAACTCCGGGCTGCCGTCAATGGCAAATAGACCCATAGCCTCCTTGTGCAGGGGGATGCCCAGCCAAGCGGCCTCGGAGATCTTCTGGAAGTCTACTGCACCGGTGACCAGTGCCACAGCGTAGGAGACCAGCACACCGATGAGGATGGGCAGGATTTTGACCATGCCCTTGCCCCAGATGTTGCACACGATCACAGTGCCCAGTGCCACGAAGGCCAGCAGCCAGTTAGACTGGCAGTTGGTGATGGCAGAGGGCGCAAGGATCAGGCCGATGGAGATGATAATGGGGCCGGTGACCACCGGCGGGAAGAACTTCATGATGCGGCGGATGCCAAAGGTGGAGATCAACAGGCTGGCCACCAGATAGACCAGACCCGAGAACGCAATGGCAGCGCAGGCATACGGCAGCATCTTGGTGTTGGCAACGGTCAGGTTGCCATCGGCATCAGCCAGCATGGGGGCCACGATGGAGAAGCCGCCCAGATACGCAAAGGAGGAGCCGAGGAATGCAGGCACCTTCTTTTTGGTGATGAGGTGGAACAGCAGCGTGCCCAGACCGGCACACAGCAGAGTGGTGGAAACGCTCAGGCCGGTGAGCAGCGGCACCAGAACCGTTGCGCCGAACATGGCAAACATGTGCTGCACACCCAGAATAAACATCCTGCCGGTGCCCAGCTTTTTGGCGTCATATACGCCCTTGGAGTAATCGATCTTTTCGCTCATGGAAAACCTCCTGTAATGTTGTTCCCAAAAAAAGAGGCATTGCCGTTAAAACAGCAGTGCCTCTAAATTTAGGAACAATACCTCCACACAAAAATGGGAAAGAAGCCGCTATGCAGTCGCTCGCGCTTGAACATGGTACTCCTCCCCTTCTTTTGTGTTCCTTCCAACCGCCGGAACCGCTCCGGCAAGGCTGCAACGGCGCCGCAGCCTTTTTGATAAGTATAGCAGATTTTAGGCTTTCCAGCAAGGTGTTGACAGCTTTTTTCTTGCCCGTTCCGCCGCGCCATGGGCTGCGGGGGTTGCGCTTTGGGATGGAATGGCCTATAATAGAGCCTGTCCTTATTTCCTACTATCATAATATGTTGATATTACAGGAGGCTCTATGCTCTATCTGGATTATTCTGCCAACACCCCCGTGGACGAGGCAGTGCTGCAATGCTTTTGCGAAGCAGAGCGGCGTTACCCGGGCAACGCCAACGCCCACCATCAGGCAGGCGCTGCCGCAAAGGCCGCTATAAACGAGGCGACCCGCAGCATCGCCCGCTGTCTAGGCGCACCGTCTGCGGGCATCATCTATACCTCCGGTGCAAGCGAAGCCAACAACCTTGCCGTGAAGGGGCTGGCAGCGCTGGGAGGTGCAGCAGGCAGGCACATCCTCTCTACCCCGCTGGAGCATTCGTCTATCAGCGGCAGTCTGGAGGCGCTGCAAAAGCAGGGGTACGAGGTGGAGCTGCTGGACATCCTGCCGGACGGCACAGTGGACCTTGCGGACCTGAAAAAGCGGCTGCGACCGGACACCGTGCTGGTGGCTGTGACCGCTGTGGACAGTGAGCTGGGCGTGGTACAACCCATTGCGGAAATTGCAGAGCTTTTAAAGGCATATCCCAGCTGCCATTTCCATGTGGACGCCACACAGGCCGTAGGAAAGATCCCCATACAGTTTGAGGGCATGGACACCATGAGCCTGACAGCCCATAAGTTTTACGGGCTCAACGGCATCGGTATACTGGTAAAACGGCTGGGACTGGCACTGCCGCCCCTTATCCACGGCGGAGAGAGCACTACTCCCTACCGCAGCGGCACACCTACCGTAGCGCTGGCTTGTTCGCTGGCGCTGGCCTTGGAAAAGGCTGCTGCCGAACTTCCTGCCCGCGCTACTACCGTGCGCAGTCTGAATGACCGGTTGCGTGCAGAGCTTACCCGCTATCCAAAAGTGCGCATCAACAGCCCGGCAAACGCTGTACCGCACATCTTGAACCTGAGCGTGCAGGGCGTAAAGGGCACTGTGTTCCAGCGGGAGCTGGACGCATGCGGGGTGTGCGTCTCGGTCAAATCTGCCTGTTCCTCCGATGGGTTGCCCTCCCGGGCAGTGCTGGCCGTCAGTCAGGACCGGCGCAACGCCCTTTCTTCGTGGCGCATCAGCCTGAGTCACCTTACCACAGAGGAGGAAGTGACCGGCTTTCTGCACGCCTTTGCAGACTGCTATAATACCCTGACCCGGTAAAAGAGCTGTGAAGCTGAACCGCCTGCAGCACCCATAAACAAACAAAAAGACCTTCCCGCTCTCCGGAACGGGAAGGTCTTTATAAATTGCTAGTTAACCTTGGAACTTACGTTCAAGGACAAAATCACTCAATGATCTTGCCAACAACGCCGGAACCAACGGTACGGCCACCCTCACGGATAGCGAAACGCAGGCCCTCTTCCATAGCAACAGGGGTCAGCAGCTCAACGTGCATCATGACGTTATCGCCGGGCATGCACATCTCGGTGCCTTCGGGCAGGGTGATGATGCCGGTCACGTCAGTGGTACGGAAGTAGAACTGAGGACGATAGTTGGAGAAGAAAGGAGTGTGACGGCCGCCTTCGTCCTTGGTCAGGACGTAGACCTGAGCCTCAAAGACGTTGTGGGGGTGCACAGAACCGGGCTTAGCCAGAACCTGACCACGCTCGATCTGGGTACGATCAACACCACGCAGCAGAGCGCCGATGTTATCGCCAGCCTCAGCGAAGTCCAGAGACTTACGGAACATCTCCAGACCGGTGATGGTGGTGTTCAGACGGTCGGGCTTAATGCCGACGATCTCCATAGCATCGCCAACCTTAGCCATACCACGCTCAACACGACCGGTAGCAACGGTACCACGGCCAGAAATGGTCATGACGTCCTCGATGGGCATCAGGAAGGGCTTATCCTCCTCACGATCCGGGTTGGGGATGTAGGAGTCAACAGCGTCCATCAGCTCCTTGATGCAAGCGTAAGCAGGATCCTCGGGATCGTTGGGAGCCTCCAGAGCCTTCAGAGCGGAACCACGAATGATCGGGGTGTCATCGCCCGGGAAGTCGTACTCGCTCAGCAGCTCACGGATCTCCATCTCAACCAGATCCAGCAGCTCTTCGTCGTCGACCATATCGCACTTGTTCATGAACACGACGATATAGGGCACGCCGACCTGACGAGCCAGCAGGATGTGCTCACGGGTCTGGGGCATGGGACCATCGGTAGCAGCAACGACCAGGATAGCGCCGTCCATCTGAGCAGCACCGGTGATCATGTTCTTAACGTAGTCAGCATGGCCCGGGCAGTCAACGTGAGCGTAGTGACGAGCCTCGGTCTGGTACTCGACGTGAGCGGAGTTGATCGTGATACCACGAGCGCGCTCCTCGGGAGCCTTATCGATGTTAGCGTAGTCCATGAACTCTGCATCACCCTTCAGAGCCAGGTACTTGGTGATAGCAGCGGTCAGAGTGGTCTTGCCGTGGTCAACGTGACCGATGGTGCCGATGTTAACATGCGGCTTAGAACGGTCGAACTTTGCCTTTTCAGCCATTGGAATATCCTCCCTTAATTTAGGTTTTGATATTGGTTACAACAACCCTGCAAAATGCAGACATTGCACTGCAAGGCTATTCTACTAAATTTGTCCTGTAAAATCAAGTGCTTTTACAGGAAATTTTGCCGGAGTTACACTACCCCGGCAAAATTCTTATGCTTTACAGCGCTTAGCCCTTGGTACGGCCAGCAATGATCTGGTCAGCAATGTTCTTGGGGACCGGCTCATAGTGAGAGGGTTCCATAACATACTGGCCACGACCCTGAGTCTTGGAACGCAGGTCGGTAGCGTAGCCGAACATCTGAGCCAGAGGCACAAATGCGTTGACACGCTGGGTACCAGCCATAGCTTCCATGCCCTGGATCTGACCACGGCGGGCGTTCAGGTCGCCGATAACATCGCCCAGATACTCATCGGGAACGATAACAGCAACCTTCATGATGGGCTCGGTGATGATAGGATCAGCCTTGCGCATAGCATCCTTGAATGCCATAGAACCAGCGATGGAGAAGGCCATTTCAGAGGAGTCGACCTCATGATAAGAACCATCCCACAGGGTGACCTTGACATCAACAACAGGATAACCTGCCAAAACGCCAGCCTTCATAGCACCCTGGATACCGTTGTCGATAGCCGGGATGTATTCCTTCGGGATAGCGCCGCCAACGATAGCGTTAACGAACTCGTAACCCTTGCCGGCCTCGTTGGGCTCGATCTTGATCTTAACGTGACCGTACTGGCCCTTACCACCGGACTGACGTGCGTACTTGGTCTCCTGGTTGGCCTCCTTGCGGATGGTCTCACGGTAAGCAACCTGGGGTGCACCCACGTTTGCCTCAACCTTGAACTCACGCAGCAGACGGTCAACGATGATTTCCAGATGCAGCTCGCCCATACCAGCAATAATGGTCTGGCCGGTCTCTTCATCGGTGTAGGTCTTGAAGGTCGGGTCCTCTTCGGCCAGCTTTGCCAGCGCGATGCCCATCTTCTCGTTACCAGCCTTGGTCTTAGGCTCGATGGCAACACGAATAACGGGCTCGGGGAACTTCATGGACTCCAGAATGATGGGATGATTCTCATCACACAGAGTATCACCAGTGGTGGTGTTCTTCAGACCGACAACAGCAGCGATATCACCTGCATAGCAGCAGTCGATATCCTTACGGTGGTTGGAGTGCATCTGCAGGATGCGGCCCATACGCTCCTTGTTGTCCTTCACGGAGTTGTAAACGGTAGTACCAGCCTCAACCTTACCGGAGTAAACACGGAAGTATGCCAGCTTACCAACGAACGGGTCGGTAGCGATCTTGAAGGCCAAAGCTGCGAAGGGAGCGTCGTCGGAAGACGGACGGGTCTCCTGCTCTTCGGTCTCAGGATTCACACCCTTGATGTCCTCAACATCGGTAGGAGCGGGCATATAGTCAACGATAGCGTCCAGCAGCTTCTGCACACCGCGGTTCTTGTAGGAAGAGCCGCAGACAACGGGAACCAGAGTATTTGCAATGGTTTCCTTGCGGATAGCCTTCTTCAGCTCCTCACGGGTGATTTCCTCGCCCTCAAGGTACTTCTCCATCAACTCTTCGTCGTTCTCGGCAACAGCCTCGACCAGAATGTTACGGTACTCTTCAGCCTGCTCGACCATATCCTCGGGGATGGGCTCGGTACGCATATCGTTGCCCATGTCGTCGTAGTAGACCTCAGCGTTCATATCGACCAGATCAACGATACCGCGGAAGGTATCCTCCTGACCGATAGGCAGCTGGATGGCCACGCCGTTGGCGTGCAGACGATCATGCAGCATCTTGATGCAGCGGAAGAAGTCAGCACCCATGGTATCCATCTTGTTGACGTACACCATACGGGGGACTTTGTATTCATCAGCCTGACGCCAAACGGTCTCAGACTGAGGCTCGACACCACCCTTTGCGGCCAGAACGGTCACAGAACCGTCCAGAACACGCAGAGAACGCTGAACCTCAACAGTAAAGTCAACGTGGCCCGGAGTGTCGATAATGTTGATGCGGTGACGATTCTTCTTGAACGCGACCGGATCCTTCTGGGTCTCGGAGTGAGACCAGTAGCAGGTGGTAGCAGCGGAAGTGATGGTGATACCACGCTCCTGCTCCTGAACCATCCAGTCCATCGTGGCACCGCCATCGTGGACCTCACCGATCTTATGGTTGATACCGGTGTAGTACAGGATACGCTCGGTGGTGGTCGTCTTGCCGGCATCGATATGAGCCATAATGCCGATATTTCTCGTCATCTGAAGAGAAACTTCTCTGGGTGTAGCCATGAAATTAACCTCCTACAGAACAGATCAATAACGGAAATGTGCGAAAGCCTTGTTAGCTTCTGCCATCTTGTGAGTGTCCTCACGCTTCTTCACGGCGTTACCAGTGTTGTTGGCAGCATCCATGATCTCAGCAGCCAGACGCTGTGCCATGGTCTTCTCACCACGGCTGCGGCTGTAGGCAGTCAGCCAGCGCAGACCCAGAGTCTCGCGGCGGGCGGGGCTGACCTCCAGGGGAACCTGGTAGTTAGCGCCACCAACACGGCGGGTCTTGCACTCGAGGCTGGGCATGATGTTCTCCATCGCCTTCTCGAAAGTCTCCAGAGGATCGTTGCCGGTCTTTTCCTGAATCATGGAGAAAGCTTCATAAACGATCTTCTGAGCGACGCCCTTCTTGCCATCCAGCATGACGCTGTTGACCAGGCGGGTGACCATCTTGGAATTGTAAATAGGATCAGCTAAGACATCGCGCTTAGCAATGTTACCTCTTCTAGGCATCTTTCTTCCCTCCTTCACAGAATGATATCATCGGTACTCGAAAGTAATAAAACTCCCGTTGTGTCACAAAGAGCTGACCTTACATAAACCGTTACCCTCCGTTTTTAAGCGGACTTGTTATTTATATAAAGGAAAGCCGTTTATGGCGGTTGTCCTCAATTACTTCTTTGCAGCACCGGCCTTAGGACGCTTTGCGCCGTACTTGGAGCGGGCCTGATTACGGCCTGCCACACCCTGAGTATCCAGGGTACCACGGATGATGTGGTAACGCACACCGGGCAGGTCCTTAACACGGCCGCCACGGATCAGCACGACGGAGTGCTCCTGCAGGTTATGGCCGATACCGGGAATGTAAGAGGTGACCTCGATACCATTCGTGAGGCGGACACGAGCAACCTTACGCAGAGCAGAGTTAGGCTTCTTGGGGGTCATGGTACGAACTGCAGTGCAGACACCACGCTTCTGGGGGCTGCTCAGATCAGAGTACTGCTTCTTCTGAGAGTTATAAGTCTTCTGCAGAGCGGGAGCGGTGCTCTTGGTAGTCAGGACCTCACGGCCTTTGCGTACAAGCTGGTTAAAAGTAGGCATTTTGTTTCTCCTTTCTTAATGATGAACATCGGAAGCATTTTCCGACTTTTTTGCCGCACTATCCCCATGAGGGACGCGCAACAGTTATATAATACCCGTTTTGCGGCCGGATGTCAACAGTTTTTGCAAATTTTTTTGTATTTATTCCAGATTTTTTCTTTCGGGCAGTTTTCGGCAGAAAAAATGCCTTTTCCCTTCCCTGCTGCGACGTTTTTGCACGCAAAAACCGCCCCGCAGGCTTTCGCCCACGGAGCGGTTTTGTTTAACAGATCAGATCCTGACGGATGCTGCGCTTACTGTGCGGCGGCAGCCAGCTCGGCTGCGACCTCGGCGTCGCGCTCAGCCTCACGGTTCTTCAGATCCTCACGCACCTCCGGCAGACCGGTACCGGCGGGGATCAGCTTACCGATGATAACGTTCTCCTTCAGGCCGGACAGCGGGTCGACCTTGCCCTTGATGGCAGCCTCGGTCAGCACGCGGGTGGTCTCCTGGAAGGATGCAGCGGACAGGAAGGAGTCGTTGGCCAGAGCAGCCTTGGTGATGCCCAGCAGCACCTGCTGATACTCAACCAGCTTCAGGCCTTCCTCACCGGCGTCAATGCGCTTCTGCAGATCGGCGTTGATGTTCTCCACTTCCAGACGGCTTGCCAGAGCACCACCGATCAGGTCGGAAGAACCGGAGTCGGTCACGCGGACCTTGTTGCACATCTGACGGACGATGACCTCGATATGCTTATCGTTGATCTCAACGCCCTGCAGACGGTAGACCTTCTGGACCTCGTTGATCAGGTAGTTCTGCACGTCCTCCAGACCCTTGATGGCCAGAATATCCTGCGGGTACAGCACGCCCTCGCGGGTGATGATGTCGCCCTTCTCCACGCGGTCGCCGGGCATCACGCGAGAATGCTGGGTGAACGGGATGGAGTAGCTCTTGACTTCCTCTGCGCCGTTCTCGTCCTTGCCGGTGACCTTGATGACCACGTTCTTCTTGGTGTCGTCCTGAGAGACCACACCGGAGATCTCGCTCATGATGGCCATGCTCTTGGGACGGCGGCTCTCGAACAGCTCCTCAACACGGGGCAGACCCTGTGTAATATCCTCGGCAGATGCGATACCGCCGGTATGGAAGGTACGCATGGTCAGCTGGGTACCGGGCTCACCGATGGACTCTGCGGCGATAACACCGACAGACTCGCCCAGACGGACCGGCTCGCCGTTGGCCATATCAGAACCGTAGCAGCGTGCGCAGACACCGGTCTTAGCACGGCAGGTCAGCAGGCTGCGGATCTTCAGGCGGGTGATGCCTGCGGCCTCGATCTCGTTGGCGTCATACAGGTCGATCATCTTGCCCTCGGGCACGATGACCTTGCCGGTGATGGGGTTGACCACATCGCCCACGGCAAAGCGACCGATCAGACGCTCGCGGAAGCTCTCGATCTTCTCCTTGCCCTCGTGGATCTCAGAGACCCACAGGCCATCGGTGGTGCCGCAGTCGATCTCGCGGACGATGACGTCCTGAGAAACGTCGACCATGCGGCGGGTCAGGTAACCGGAGTCGGCGGTACGCAGAGCGGTATCGGCCAGACCCTTACGAGCACCACGGGCAGAAACGAAATATTCCAGAATGTTCAGACCTTCGCGGTAGTTAGCACGAATGGGCATCTCGATGGTGTGGCCGGCGGTGTTTGCCAGCAGGCCGCGCATACCGGCCAGCTGCTTGATCTGGTTCATAGAACCACGAGCACCGGAGTCTGCCATCATATAGATCTCGTTGTCCTTGGGCAGGTTGTCTGCCAGAGCCTTGGAGACCTTATCGGTGGTAGCCTGCCAGATGGCGATGGTCTTGTTGTAGCGCTCGTTATCCGAGATCAGGCCACGGTTGAACAGCTTGCCGACCTTGGCGATCTCCTTATCGGCCTCGGCGATCAGCTCCTGCTTCTGGGGCGGGATCACGGCATCGCACACAGCCACGGAGATAGCGGACAGGGTAGAATACTTGTAGCCCTGTGCCTTGATGGCATCCAGCATCTTAGCACACTTGCGGGTACCGTTGCGGGTCATGCAGCGGGAGATGATCTCGGGCAGGGTCTTTTTGGTCACGCGGAAGCTGACCTCGTACTCCAGCCAGTGCTCGGGGTCGGTACGATCCACATAGCCCAGATTCTGGGGGATGGGATTGTTGAAGATGATGCGGCCTGCGGTGGCATCCACCAGACCGGTGCGCTCCACGCCGTCAATGGTCATGGTGCGGCGCACCTTGATGGGTGCGTGCAGGGTGATAACGTGCTCGGCGTAAGCCATCAGAACCTCGTTCTCATCACGGAACACCTTGCCTGCGCCCTCGTCGTTTTCGCGGACGGTGGTCAGGTAGTAGCTGCCCAGGATCATATCCTGCGTAGGCACGGTAACAGGTGCGCCGTCAGAAGGCTTCAGCAGGTTGCCGGAAGCCAGCATCAGCATCTTGGCCTCACGGCAGGCATCCTCGCTCAGGGGCAGATGGACTGCCATCTGGTCGCCGTCGAAGTCGGCGTTGAATGCGGTACAAGCCAGCGGGTGCAGCTTGACTGCACGGCCTTCCACCAGCACGGGGTTGAAGGCCTGAATGCCCAGACGGTGCAGAGTAGGTGCACGGTTCAGCAGCACAGGATGACCCTTGATGACGGTCTCGAGGCTGTCCCAGACTTCGGGCTTTGCACGCTCGACCATCTTACGGGCGGACTTGATGTTGTTGGCAATGCCCTTTTCCACCAGATCCTTCATGACAAAGGGCTTGAACAGCTCCAGAGCCATCTCCTTGGGCAGACCGCACTGATCCATTTTCAGCTCAGGGCCGACAACGATAACGGAACGGCCGGAGTAGTCAACACGCTTGCCCAGCAGGTTCTGACGGAAGCGGCCCTGCTTGCCCTTCAGCAGATCGGAAAGGCTCTTCAGTGCACGGTTGTTGGGGCCGGTGACCGGACGGCCACGGCGGCCGTTGTCGATCAGGCTGTCCACAGCCTCTTGCAGCATACGCTTCTCGTTGCGTACAATGATATCGGGAGCACCCAGCTCCAGCAGACGGCGCAGACGGTTGTTGCGGTTGATGACGCGGCGGTACAGATCGTTCAGGTCGGAGGTGGCGAAGCGGCCGCCGTCCAGCTGGACCATGGGACGCAGGTCAGGCGGCAGCACGGGCAGCACGTCCATGACCATCCACTCGGGGCGGTTGCCGGAGATGCGGAAAGCCTCAACAACCTCCAGACGCTTGAGGATGCGCACGCGCTTCTGGCCGGAGGACTTCTCCACCTCGGCGGTCAGCTCAGCGCTCAGCTGATCCAGATCGATCTCCTTCAGCAGGGTCTGAACAGCCTCAGCACCCATGGCAGCCTCGAACTCGTCGCCGTAGCGATCGCACATCTCGCGGTATTCCTTCTCGGTCAGCAGCTGCTTCTTATCCAGCGGAGTTAGACCGGGATCGGTAACGATATAGCTTGCAAAGTACAGCACCTTTTCCAGCAGGCGGGGGCTGATGTCCAGCATCAGACCGATGCGGCTGGGGATGCCCTTGAAGTACCAGATGTGGCTCACAGGAGCGGCCAGCTCAATGTGACCCATACGCTCACGGCGGACCTTGGCCTTGGTGACCTCGACGCCGCAGCGATCACACACCTTGCCCTTGTAACGGATGCGCTTGTACTTGCCGCAGTGGCACTCCCAGTCCTTGGTAGGTCCAAAAATGCGCTCGCAGTACAGGCCGTCACGCTCCGGCTTCAGGGTGCGGTAGTTGATGGTTTCGGGCTTTTTGACCTCGCCGTAGCTCCAAGCGCGGATCTGCTCCGGGGAGGCAAGGCCGATTTTAATGGAATCGAAAACGTTGTTTTCCATGAAACGAACCCTTTCTTAATCTCTAGTTGTTTCGATGATGACAGGCGGCATTTCTGTTATAGGATCACAGGCGCTTCTCCCCTGCCGCAGCACGCGGCTAAGGGGTGAAGGCTGTATTATGAATCCAGATCAGAAATCTACTTCGTCAGAAGCAGCCGGAGCCTCGGCACCGGAGTTATCGTCCTCCAGCACAGAAGGATCATCGAAACCTGCATCGGCGTCCTTGATGTTGTAGTCAGTCAGCTCACTCTCCTGCACCACAGTCTCGGTGCCGGCAACATCACGCATATCAAAGCCGGTCTCTTCGTCATCGAAGTTCTGGCGCATGTCGATCTCGTTGCCGTCCTTATCCTGCACGATCACGTCCATACCCAAAGACTGCAGTTCCTTGAGCATAACGCGGAAGGACTCGGGGATGCCGGGCTGCGGGATGGGCTCGCCCTTGACGATGGCTTCGTAGGTCTTGACACGGCCCTCCACGTCATCGGACTTGACAGTCAGGATCTCCTGCAGGGTGTAAGCGGCACCGTAAGCTTCCAGTGCCCAAACCTCCATCTCGCCGAAGCGCTGACCGCCGAACTGAGCCTTGCCGCCCAGAGGCTGCTGGGTGACCAGAGAGTAGGGGCCGGTGGAACGGGCGTGGATCTTATCATCGACCAGGTGATGCAGCTTGAGGTAGTACATATAACCAACGGTAACGCGGTTATCGAACTTTTCACCGGTACGACCATCGTAAACGGTGGTCTTGCCGTCACGATCCAGCTCGATCTTGGAGAAGTCGATGATGTGGCCCTTCTCGCCCATGATCTTGGGGAGTTTGGTGGGATATGCGGGTGCATTCTCACCGTGCCACATCTCGCGGGCGGTATCAAAGGTATCGCCGATGTCGTTCTCACGGGCAGAGTCAAAGACGGGGGTCATGACCTTGATGCCGCAGGCCTTGGCAGCGTAGCCGAGGTTGACTTCCAGCACCTGACCGATGTTCATACGGGAAGGCACGCCCAGCGGGTTCAGCACGATGTCCAGCGGAGTGCCGTCGGGCAGGTAGGGCATATCCTCCTGCGGCAGGATGCGGGAAACGACACCCTTGTTACCGTGACGGCCTGCCATCTTATCGCCGACGCTGATCTTACGCTTCTGGGCGATATAGCAGCGGACAACTTCACGCACACCGGGCTGCAGCTCATCGCTGTTCTCCGGGGTAAAGACCTTGACATCCACAATGATGCCGTATGCGCCGTGGGGCACACGCAGAGAGGTGTCGCGCACCTCGCGGGCCTTCTCGCCGAAGATGGCGCGCAGCAGGCGCTCCTCAGCGGTCAGTTCGGTCTCGCCCTTCGGGGTGACCTTACCAACCAGAATGTCGCCGCTCTTGACCTCGGCACCGATGCGGATGATGCCGCGCTCGTCCAGATCTTTCAGGGCATCCTCAGAAACGTTGGGGATGTCGCGGGTGATCTCTTCGGGTCCCAGCTTGGTATCGCGGCTCTCGGTCTCGTACTCCTCGATGTGGATGGAGGTGTACACGTCCTCACGCACGATCTTCTCGTTCAGCAGAACGGCGTCCTCGTAGTTGTAGCCCTCCCAGGTCATGAAGCCGATCAGGGCATTCTTACCCAGAGAGATCTCGCCGTTGCGCATTGCGGGGCCATCGGCCAGCACCTGACCGGCGGTGACGGTCTCGCCCACTTCCACGATGGGGCGCTGGTTGATGCAGGTGCCTGCGTTGGAGCGGGCAAACTTGACCAGAGAATAATCCTCCAGCTCACCCTTGTTGTTGCGGACAACAACGTGGTCGGCATCCATCTTTTCAACGATACCGTCATTCTTTGCCAGAACAGCGGTGCCGGAGTCGGTAGCAGCCTTGTACTCCATACCGGTAGCAACAATGGGCTGCTGGGTGACCATCAGAGGCACTGCCTGACGCTGCATGTTAGAGCCCATCAGAGCACGGTTACAGTCGTCGTTCTCCAGGAAGGGGATGCAGGCGGTAGCAACAGAGACCATCATTCGCGGAGAGACGTCCATGTAATCGACCTTCTCTGCGTCGATTTCCAAGATCTCATCGCGGCGGCGGGCAGACACACGGGGACGGACGAAGTGCTTGCCTTCGTCCAGCGGCTCGTTGGCCTGTGCCACAACGTACTCGTCCTCCACATCGGCGGTCATATACTCCACCTCGTCGGTGACGACCTGCTCAATGAGGTTGTTGTTCTCGTCGTAGACCTTCTTGACCTTGCGGTAGGGGGCCTCCACGAAGCCGTACTCGTTGATCTTGGCGTAGGATGCCAGATAGGAGATCAGACCGATGTTGGGGCCTTCAGGGGTCTCGATGGGGCACATACGGCCGTAGTGGCTGTAATGGACGTCGCGGACTTCGAAGCCTGCGCGGTCACGGCTCAGACCGCCGGGGCCCAGAGCAGACAGACGGCGCTTGTGGGTCAACTCAGCCAGAGGGTTGTTCTGATCCATGAACTGAGACAGCGGAGAGGAGCCGAAGAACTCCTTGATAGCCGCCACCACAGGACGGATGTTGATCAGTGCCTGCGGAGTGATGACGCTCTGATCCTGGCTCTGCAGGGTCATGCGCTCACGGATAACGCGCTCCATACGGGAGAAGCCGATGCGGAACTGGTTCTGCAGCAGCTCGCCCACGCTGCGGATACGGCGGTTGCCCAGATGGTCGATATCATCGGTGGTGCCGATGCCGTAGCCCAGACCATTCAGGTAGTTGATGGAGGACAGGATATCGTCAATGGTGACGGTACGGCCGATGAGCAGGTCGTGATCCTTCTTCAGGCTCTCCATGACCTCCTCGGCGCTGGAAGCGTTATCAAGGATCTTACGCAGTTCCTTGAGGCAGCAGCGCTCGTTGATGCCGCACTCCTTGACATCCACACCCTTGAATGCGGGGTAGTAGCTGTCGATGATGGCCTGTGCGTCCACGCAGCCGTTGGTGATGACCTTGACATTGTGGGGCTGGTCCTTCATGGGATCATCGATCTTCAGCACGACAAGATCTACGCCGGCAGCATCGATCTGCTCGGCCAGCTTGCGGTCGATCTTCTTGTCGGCCTCGACAAGGATCTCGCCGGTGAAGGGATCCACCACGTTCTCTGCAGCCACATGGTTCATGATGCGGCGTGCCAGAGACAGCTTTTTGTTCATCTTATAGCGGCCGAAACGGGACAGGTCGTACCGGCGCGGATCGAAGAACAGCATATCGATCTGGCTGGTAGCGGACTCCACCGTGGGAGGCTCGCCGGGGCGCAGCTTGCGGTAGACCTCCAGCAGGCCCTCCTCGCGGTTCTTGGTGGTATCCTTTTCCAGCGTGGCCAGAATGCGCTCGTCCTCGCCGAAATAGTTCAGGATATCCTCGTTAGAGGACAGGCCCAGTGCACGGCACAGCACGGTGACAGGCAGCTTGCGGTTCTTGTCGATACGAACATAGAACACGTTGGCAGCATCGGTCTCGTACTCCAGCCATGCACCGCGGTTGGGGTTCATGGTGGCACTGTACAGGTCGTTACCGACTTTATCCTTGGCATGGCCGTAGAACACACCGGGAGAGCGGACCAGCTGGCTGACGATCGCACGCTCAGCACCGTTGATAACAAAGGTGCCCGCGTCGGTCATCAGGGGGAAGTCGCCCATGAAAATCTCCTGGTCCTTCACCTCGCCGGTCTCCTTGTTCAGCAGACGGGCGGTGACGCGCAGGGGGGCTGCATAGGTAACGTCGCGTTCCTTGCACTCCTTGATGCTGTACTTCGGCTCCTTATCCAGCCGGAAGTCCACAAAGCTCAGTGCCAGATTGCCGGTGTAGTCCTCAATGGTGCCGATATCGTGAAAGACCTCCTTCAGGCCTTCATCCAAAAACCACTGATACGAGTTCTTCTGCACCTCGATCAGGTTCGGCATACTGATGACTTCGTCGATGTGGGAGAAGCTCATGCGCTCGGTTTTGCCGAGCTTAACGGGCTTGACTTTCATCATAAAATCAACCACTCCTTACTTTTATATTCTACGGGATGTCGTATACACGGGTCAAATTTGAGCAGACACACATAATTCGACCCGCGTCTTGTGGAACGTTCCGGCATTTTGCACAAACTTTTCGGGGCAAGCCCTCAAGCGACAGCCATCGCAGTTCCTTTTTTGGCGCACTAGTCCATTATGTGATACTAATGCAGTATACACCCGAAAACCCCTGTTGTCAAGCCATTTTTCAGTTTTTTGCCGAAATAAATTTAATTTTCGTTTTGTTTTCGAACGCACGGCAGCGTGTAGCTGTTTGCTTTCCAAGTACTTGATTTTTTTATTTTGCACGTTCCTGTTCATAACACCCTTGTGCAATTTGTCTATCTTTACTCTTGTGCCCGGAAGTGTGACTTTTGCACTTCCCTGCCGCAAAAAAAAGACCGCTACACAGAATGCCGTGCAGCGGCCTTTTCCTCTTATATGGAATGCTCACTCATCCAGATAATCCCGCAGCAGCTTTGCACGGCTGGGGTGACGCAGCTTGCGCAGTGCCTTTGCTTCGATCTGCCGCACCCGCTCCCGGGTCACGTTGAACTCCTTGCCCAGCTCTTCCAGCGTGCGGGCACGCCCGTCCTCCAGACCAAAGCGCAGGGTGATGACCCGCTCCTCCCGGGGCGTCAGGCTTTTAAGGACATGCAGCAACTCCCGCCGCAGCAGCTGACGCCCAGCTTCATCCACCGGGACACCGGCATCCTCGTCCTGAATAAAGTCCTCCAGATGGGCGTCCTCTTCCTCCCCCACCGGTGTTTCCAGACTGATGGGTTCCTGCGACAGTTGCAGCAGCTCCCGCACCTTGTCCGGTTCCATATCCAGTGCGGCGGCGATTTCCTCCACGGTGGGCTCCCGCCCATTCTTGTGCAGCAGGTCACCTGCCGTTTTCTTGACCCGGTTGATGCTCTCCACCAGATGCACCGGGATGCGGATGGTGCGTCCCTGATCTGCAATGGCGCGGGTAATAGACTGGCGGATCCACCAGGTTGCATAGGTAGAGAACTTGAAGCCCCGCTCCGGCTCAAACTTTTCCGCTGCCTTCATCAGGCCGAGGTTGCCCTCCTGAATGAGATCCAGAAAAGGCAGTCCCCGCCCGGCGTAGCGCTTGGCTACCGATACAACCAGCCGCAGATTTGCTTCGCTCAGGGAGCGGCGCGCATCCGCATCCCCTGCCCGGGCAGCCTTTGCCAGCGCCATCTCCTGCCCGGCGGTCAGCAGCGGCACCCGGCCGATCTCCTTTAAATAGGTCTTGACCGGGTCATCCAGCGCCACACCCTCCGAGGACAGCTCATTCTCCAGCCTGCCGATCTGGGCATCATCCAGTACAGGCAGTTCGGCAGGCTCTTCTTCTGCCAGATGGACGCCCCGCTGTTCCAACGCCGCGTAAAGCTCGTCCAGCTGGGCAACATCAAAATCCACTTCCTCCATGGCACGGCTGATCTGCTCCGAGGTCAGGGTGTGACGGTGAGCCTTTGCGGCAAGGCTGCGGGCAAGTTCTTCCGTTTGCGACAATTTCTGCATGATTCCTGCTCCTTTTCTCTCCAGCTCCAGCCGGAGGGAAAACAGGGATCAGTCTTGTTCGGGCAGCGTCCCCTGCTTTTTTTCGCGCATCGACTGAAGATACTGTGTGATCTCATCGCCGGACATTGCAGCAGCTTTGCTTGCGACCGGCATTCCCCGGGCGATTCTGTCCAGATACAGATGGATATCCTCCGGGGTGCAGTTCACATCGCTGTATTGTGCCGCAAGTCGGCTCAGTTCATTCAATGCTTCTTCGCTTGCAAATGCCCGCAGTGCCGTCAGGCTGAGCTCCACGCCCTCCCGGCTGCAATTGAGCATTGCTTCGTATAGTTCCTTCTGCTGCGGCTGGATGAATTGCTCCGCCGTCAGCTGCTGTTTAGCCAGTTCCAGATAACGCGGCTCGCGCAGAATGGCTGCCAGCAGCCGCTGCTGGGCGCTGGCAATGCCCAGCGCCTGACTGCCGCCTGCGCTGTATGGCACCTTGATCTGATCCATCTCGCCGGAGCGCAGCAGCTCACGGTTTTTCTCCCGGCGGTACTTGCCGCCCGCCCGCTTTACTGCGGTACCCAGCTGCGCCAGAATGGCAGTTTTGGAGATGTTGGTTTCCTCTGCCAGCCGCCCGGCGTACACCTCCTGCTCCGTGGGGTTGGAGCGCTCTGCCAGCATTTCCACAGCATCCTTTATATATTGCAGACGCTGTGCGTCCTGTGAGAGATCATACTGATCCCGCAGGCGCTTGAGCCGGAAGTCCAGCGCGTTGCCCACCCCATCCAGAAGCGCCTGAAAGCGCTCCGGACCGTATTTTTTGATATACTCGTCCGGGTCTTTTGCGCCGGGGATCTGCAAAACGCCCACCTTTACCGGGCTGTTGCGGAACAGCTCCAGCGAGCGCAGGGTCGCTTTCTGGCCGGCCTCGTCCGAATCGTAGCTCAGAATGACCTCGTCAGCATACTCGCTGATGATGCGCACCTGCCCGGGGGTCAGCGCGGTGCCGCAGGCGCAGACGGCGGTATCAATGCCCGCCTGCTGCATACTGATGACATCCATATAGCCCTCACACAACACGAACCGCCGGGAAGCGCTGCGTTTTGCAATTTGCATGGCAAACACCGTCTCGGATTTGTGGTAGACCAGCGTTTCCGGGCTGTTGACGTATTTGGGCTTGGAGTCGTCCATCACGCGCCCGCCAAAGGCAATGATATTGCCGCGCAGATCAAAGATCGGGGTCATGACGCGCTTCCAGAACAGGCAGTAGATGCGGCCGGACTGGCTGCGTTTGAACAGACCGCTGGCGTCCAGTTCCTGCTGGTTGTAGCCCTTATCCCGCAGGTACTGGTACAGCGCCTGTCCGTCGTTGGGAGCATAGCCCAGCCCGAACCGGACGATGGTCTTATCGTCCAGCCCGCGCCGCCGCCAGTAGGCGCGCGCCTGCCGCGCTTCCTCCACGGTAGAGTTCAGGCAGGCGTGGAAGAAGCGGGCGGCTTCCTTGTTCATGGAAAGCACCCGGCTGCGCAGACGGCCGGTCTTGTCGTCCTCCTGCGGCTCCGGCATCCCGGCGCGGGAGGCCAGCATCTTGATGGCCTCCCCACTGCTGATATTGTTGATCTTCTTGACAAAGCTGATGGCATCTCCGGCTGCCTGACAGCCGAAGCAGTAAAAGCTTTGGGTGTCAGGGTACACATAGAAGGACGGCGTTTTTTCGCTGTGAAAAGGACACAGACCGCCGTACAGCCGTCCCTTGCGCTTGAGCTGCACATAGCTGCCCACCAGCTCCACGATGTCGGTGCGGCGGGTGAGCTCCTCGATGTATTCGTGTGGGATCATGTTGTTTTAAACGACCTCTCCAGTTTTAAAGGACGTGCCATTTCTGGGGCACGAACAGTTCTTCAAAGGTGCGGATGGCAAACTCATCGCTCATACCGCTGATGTAGTCGGTGACGGCACGCTCCCGCCCCTCCTGATAAGCCAGCTGCACATAAAAGTTAGACATCTGATCCACATGGGTCAGGTAGTACTCGTACAGCTCGGCAATGAGCTTGTCCACCTTCTGCTCCTCGCGCTTGGCGTTTTTGTCCACATACACGGTGGCGTACATGAAATCCCGCAGGGCGAGGAACGCCTCGTATTCCTCCGTGCCCATGCGGACATCCCCCTCGCTGTGAGTGAGGATGCTGTTGATCATGGTGGTGATGCGGGCAGATTTGGTCTGTCCCAGCACCGCTGTGCAGTCCTTGGGCAGGGTGGCAGCGTCCAGCACACCGGCGCGCACGGCGTCCTCGATATCGTGGTTGACAAAGGCGATCTGATCTGCAAGCCGCACGATACGTCCCTCCGGGGTAGCCGCCCATGTGCCCTTGGTGTGGGTAACGATGCCATTGCGCACCTCCCATGTCAGGTTAAGCCCCTCGCCGTCCTTTTCCAGCCGGTCCACCACACGCAGGCTTTGCATATAATGATGGAAGCCGCCCGGGCAAAGGTCGTTCAGTGCCTTTTCGCCTGCGTGGCCAAAGGGAGTGTGCCCCAGATCGTGCGCAAGGCTGATAGCCTCCGTCAGATCCTCGTTCAGGCGCAGACCCCGGGCGATGGTGCGGGCGATCTGCGAAACTTCCAGCGTATGGGTCAACCGGGTGCGGTACAGGTCACCCTCCGGTGAGAGGAACACCTGCGTTTTCTGCTTGAGACGCCGGAAGGCCTTGCAGTGCAGCACCCGGTCGCGGTCCCGTTGAAACACCGGGCGCAGCGGGTCCTGCGGCTCCGGCACAGCGCGGCCACGGCTTGCATCGCTGAAAGTCGCCCACGGCACAAAGGTGAGGTGCTCGATCTCTTCGGTTCTCCGGCGCACATCCATACAGATCCTCCTTTTGTTTTTTGGCTTCTTCCCTCCCCTCTGCACGCAGCCGATCCCAATTGCTGCGCTGCGGCAATTGTAGCACATCGGCCGTGTCGAAGGGGGAAGTTCGGTGTCGGTTTGCAAAAAAGACTTTGTTTTTTAAAATGGTGCGTAGAACGGGTCGGACACCGTTACCTGAGCGCTGCCCCGGGTCAACTCCCGCAGCTGCTCCAACAGTGGAGCTTCGGTGTGTTCCGGCATCTGCCAGCGCAGGGTGACGCGATCCGTAAACTCCGGCGGTGCCTGCTTTGCCCCGGCGGCATCAATGAGCAGGGACGCACGTTCGTAGAGGGCGTAGTCCACAGCCACCTGTAATTCCACCACGCTGCGCACCGTGACGACCTCGGCGTTTTCCAGTGCGCGGGCGGTGGCGGTGGTGTAGGCACGCACCAAGCCGCCGGTGCCCAGCAGCACCCCGCCAAAATAACGGGTGATCACCACGATCAGGTCAGTCAGGCCGCTGTGCTGCAGCACTTCCAGCGCAGGCGTACCGGCGGTCTTGGCCGGCTCGCCGTCATCGGAATAGCGCTCTCGGTTGCCCGCCCGAAGGCGGTAGGCGTAAACATTGTGCCGCGCGGTGCGGTTGGCTGCCCGCACCTGTTCCAGAAAGGCAACGGCGGCTTCCTCGCTGTCGGCAAAGGAGAGCTGCGCGATAAAGCGGCTCTTTTTCTCTTCGTATTCGCCGGTGGCCGTGCCCCGGACGGTGCGGTAATCCTCCACGTTAGATCCTCCTGATAATAATTCAAAATAAGTATAACACAAACAGGCACAAATAAAAAGACTGACGAAGCCTTGCGGCCCCGCCAGTCTTTTATAAGAAGAAAGCAGTTGATCACTTGGTAAAGATCTGAATCCACTGATGACCCCAGGTGCTGTTGCTGTTGTAGTAGTAGCCAACACTCATCTTACGAGCCTCAGGATTCAGGATGTTAGCACGATGACCTTCGGAGTTCATCCATGCGTTGACGACCTCTTCAGGAGAGACGCTGCCCCATGCGGCATTCTCGCCGGTGGGGGTATCGGTGACGCCGTAGTCCTTCAGCACGGTGAAGCACTTGGAACCATCAGGACGGACGTGGGAGTTCACAACGGCGATCTCCTCGGCACGGGTCTGTGCAGCGGCAGTCAGGTTATCATCACCCATTTCCAGAGCAGTCAGACCGTACTTTGCGCGCTGGGCATTGACCAGATTCAGAACTTCCTGACGGTAGTCCTCAGTGTGAGAATTTTCAGGGTAAGAGAAGATCAGCACCCAGTAGTTATTGTAGATGCCGCCTTCGTAGTAGCCAACGCTCACAGTGGTAGCATCGGCGTTCAGGATACGCTCGCGGGTAAAATCGGTAGCCATCCACTGATCCATTGCAGCGTCGGGAGTGGAGCAGCCAGCCATGTAGTTCTCGCCGATGGAGACATCGCTGATGCCGTTCTCTGCCAGAACGGTGAAATCGCGCTGACCGTTGGGGCGGACGTAGGAGTAAGAAACTGCAAGCTCCTCGGCACGCTCCATTGCAGCGGCGTTGTGGCTGCTGTCGCCCAGAGCAACGGGAGCCAAACCAGCCTGTGCACGCTCGTTATTGACCAGCGTCAGGAAGCTGCGCTGGTAAGCGTCTTCTTCAAAGTAAGAGTTCTCTTCTTCCACAGAAGCGGTAGCAGGCACGGTGGCCTGTGCGGCGTTTGCGGTGACGGGCTTGAAGCCTGCAAAGCCAAAAACCACAGCCAGCGTCATAGCAGCTGCTGCGATATTCTTTACGGTACTCATTGCACGCTTCATAAGATTGCCTCCGGTCTGTTGCCTCATGCAGTGTGATGTTGGATTTTGCAACTTGTTTGCAACTCTGTTGTATCACATCTGCAACTCTTGTGTCACAAGAGTATCACAAAAACGTACAGACGTCAAGAGGTTCAGAGGCCATTTTGCAGAAAGAATACAGATTTTTTTAAAAAATCTCCGCCCTTTTATCGCAACTCAAGCGTAACAAGCAGTCCGAAAACGTTACAGTTGTGTTGCGCTTCTCCACAAAATCAGCCAAGTGCAACAGGTGTCGCACACTTTTGGGGGCATTCGAGTGCGTTTTGTATATTTCTGTATTTATATGCACTTATTTGCATAATAGGGTTTCTGTGTACGCTTTTGTGGCGCCACACCGTATTCCCTTCTCTGCTCCTATCCCACGGAAAGCAAATTGGAGCCGCTGTGCAGTATCCGGCACAACAGCTCCATCATAAAAAAGCATAAAAAGAGGCCGCTGCACAAAAATGTGCAACGGCCTCTCACAATTCAGGCTATGCTATTGAACGATGCTCAGGAACAGGCGATCACAGAGCAGCCTTTGCTGCCTCGATCTGCTTGATGAGCTCGGGCACGACCTTGAACAGGTCGCCCACGATGCCGTAGTCAGCAACACCGAAGATGGGAGCACCCTCGTTCTTGTTGACGGCGATGATGCACTCAGAATCCTGCATACCGGCGGTGTGCTGGATGGCACCGGAAATGCCCAGAGCCACATAGATCTTGGGATGCACGGTCTTGCCGGTCTGACCGACCTGATGGTCAGCGGTCATCCAGCCTGCATCGGTGACGGCACGGGATGCGCCCACAACGCCGCCGCCCAGAGCGGCTGCCAGCTGCTCGGCCAGCTCGATGCCCTTGTTGACATCCTTGCTGATGCCACGGCCAACGGAGACGATGACGTCTGCGCCGATCAGATCGACCAGCTTCTCAGCGGCCTTCTCCACGCTCAGCACTTCGGTCTTGATGTCCTCAGCGGTCAGGCTGAAGGCGGGCTTGACGATCTGGCAGGCATCAGCCTTGGCCTGATCGAAGGGAGCCTTCTTCATAACGCCGGGACGCACAGTGGACATCTGAGGACGGAAGCGGGGGCAGATGATGGTAGCCATCAGATGGCCGCCGAATGCGGGACGGGTCATCTTCAGGTTACGGTCTTCCATATCGAACTTCTGCTTGGACAGGTCGATAGTGGAGCTCTCCTTCAGGAAGTCGATGTACTTTGCAGTGTCGATATCCAGATGGGTAGCATCAGCGGTCAGGCCGGTGTGCAGACGGGCTGCGCAGCGGGGGCCGAGGTCGCGGCCAATGTTGGTAGCGCCAATCAGCAGCACCTCAGGCTTGTACTCGTTGACCATATCGCACACGACTTTTGCGTATGCGTCGGTGGTGTAATCCTTCAGCAGGGGGCTGTCGCAGACCAGAACCTTGTCGGCACCGTAGCCGCCCAGTTCCTTGGCAATGCCCTCCACGTTGTCGCCCAGCAGCAGGCCGGTGACTTCGCAGCCCAGCTCGTCGGCCAGCTTACGGGCCTCGCTAACCAGCTCGAAGTCAGTGGACATCAGTGCGCCCTGGCGCTGCTCGCAAAAGACCCATACGCCCTTGTATTCGTTAAAATCAGCCATTGTAATCCTATGCTCCTTTCATCAGATCAGGTGCTTCTTGGCCAGGATGCCAGCCAGCTGGGCAGCAACATCGTCGCCCTGCAGCATGGTGCCTGCGCCCTTCTGCGGAGGAGTGAAGGACTTAAAGACGTTCGTCGGAGAACCCTTCAGGCCAATGGTGTCCACCTCGATCAGCGGATCGTCCTTCAGTGCGTTGTAGTCGAACACTTCCATGGGCTTGTCGTAGCAGGTAAAGATGCCGTTCACGCTCATGTAACGGGGGTCGTTCAGCTCCTTGATGCAGGTCAGCAGGCAGGGAGTCTGCACCTTGACCATCATGTAGCCGTCCTCCAGCATACGCTTCACGGTCAGGGTGTTGCCATCCTTCTGGATGTCGGCAACGTAGGTGACCTGCGGCAGATGCAGCTTTTCAGCGATCTGGGGGCCAACCTGTGCGGTATCGCCATCGATTGCCTGACGGCCGCAGAACACAACGTCCTCGGGGCCAACGCCGATCTTATTGACGGCAGCAGCCAGGATCTGGCTGGTTGCAAAGGTATCGGAACCGCCGAACTCACGGCCGGAGACCAGAACAGCCTTATCAGCGCCGCGGGCCAGCAGCTCACGCAGCATACCCTCTGCCGGCGGGGGACCCATGGTGACAACAACGACCTCGCAGCCGGTGGCGTCCTTCAGTTTCAGGGCGGCCTCCAGAGCGTTCAGGTCATCGGGGTTGGTGATGGTTGCCATGGATGCACGATCCAGAGTGCCATCGGGCTTGACGGACACCTTGCCGGAGGTATCAGGAACCTGCTTTACACAAACGATTGCTTTCATTGTAACTCTTGCCTCCCTTACTTCAGCAGCGCGCCGGAAATGACCATCATCTGCACTTCGCTGGTGCCCTCGTAGATCTCGGTGATCTTGGCATCACGCATCATGCGCTCGATGGGGTAATCACGGGTGTAGCCGTAACCGCCGAACAGCTGCAGGCAGCGGCGGGTCACGTCGCTGGCGGTGCGGGCTGCGATCAGCTTGGCCTGAGCAGCCTCGACGCTGTAGCGGACCTTCTTGCCATCCATTGCTTCCTGCTTCTTCAGAGCAGCAGCGTAGACCAGATACTTGGCAGCCTCAACGCGTGCCTTCATCTCAGCCAGCTCGAACTGGGTGTTCTGGAATGCGGAAATGCTGCGGCCGAACTGCTTGCGCTCCTTGACGTAAGCAACGGTCTCCTCCAGAGCGCCCTCGG
>ERZ1035041.82-NODE-82-length-57781-cov-5.838444_pt1 | contig 57781 bp, 46 predicted proteins | sample MGYA00520684_ERZ1035041 | MGnify/ENA primary metagenome ERZ1035041 (study PRJEB33766, sample SAMN09781699) | gut metagenome | biome: gut microbiome | host: Homo sapiens | place: Madagascar | study: EMG produced TPA metagenomics assembly of the PRJNA485056 data set... | reverse complement strand
CTAGTCAACCAAGACTTGTTGCCAAGCCTCTGACTTCAGTCAGGGGTAGTTGACGGTTCTTCTGATGATGGGGCGAATAAAAGCGCAGGCAGTTTAGCACCGGATGCCGCCGCGTCTTTTGAGCCGCAACAACGTGCGGCAACACTTCTGCGTTTCCCCCTTGTTTTTTCCGCGACAGTGAGAGCGAAACCCGTTAGCATTAGCGCCCGAATGAGAATTTCCTGATCCGTCTTTTTACTGCGAAGGATTCAATCCATGCCCCGTCCGATTTCCGTTACCATTCATATGGAAGCACTGCGGCACAACCTTGCCCGGATGCGTGAAGCCGCGCACGGGCGCGATGTGTGGGCCGTTGTCAAAGCCAACGCCTACGGTCACGGGCTCAACAACGCGGTGGCGGCTTTCGCCGACGCCGACGGCCTTGCGACAATCGATATCTGTGACGCCGTCCGAGCACGCGGCTGCGGCTGGAAAAAGCGGATTCTTCTGCTTGAAGGCTTTTTTGAAAAAGACGACATCAAGGATCTGGAAAAGTACGCGATTGAAACAGTCGTTCACTCACAGTGGATGATTGACGTTTTGAGAAACGCGGCGCCCCTTAAAAACGTCCGTGTTCACATTAAGGTGAATTCCGGCATGAACCGTCTGGGGTTTCTGCCTTTGGAAGTCCCGGCCGTGCAGAAGATGCTCGCCTCAATCAAGGGCTGCGAAGTGATGGGCGTTGTCACGCACTTTGCCAACGCCGAACCGAGTTACCTCGCAGAGCGCCCGGCCTCCGTGCAAAAGCAGCTCACGCGCCTCGGGCGCCTTTCGCAGCTTGAGGGCGGCGTGTGTCTTGCCAATACCGCGGCACTTCTTTTTCATCCGGAAGTCACCGGTGACGCCGTGCGCGCCGGGATCGGCCTTTACGGCGTAAGCCCCGACAGTCACATCACAAGTAAAGAACTCAACATCCGTCCGGCGATGACGCTTGCGGCAAAAATCATCGCCGTGCAGGAAATTGCCCCAGGCGAAGCCGTGGGCTACGGCAGCCGCTGGATTGCAAAGCGGGCCTCCCGCATCGGCGTTGTAGCCTGCGGTTACGCCGACGGCTACCCGCGCTCAATGCCTGACGGTGCGCCCGTCTGGGTTGAAGGCCGGCGCGCGCCGCTTGTGGGCTCTGTTTCGATGGATATGCTTGAAATCGATATTACGGACGTCCCGGAAGCCGATGTCGGAAGCCTCGTCGAACTCTGGGGCGAACATATCGGCGTCAATGAACTCGCAGGACTCGTCGGAACAATCGGCTATGAGCTTTTGTGTGCCCTTGCGCCCCGCGTCCCTGTGCGCGTTGACGGAGACCAGTAAAAATGGCCAAACCCCGCGTCGAATACGTCTGTGAAAAATGCGGCGGCACGTCGGTGAAGTGGCAGGGCCGCTGCCCGCACTGCGGCGAATGGAACACGATGAAGGAATTCAAAATCGCGGGCGGCGCCTCCGCCCGCTTCGGTTCCGACAAACACCGCGCGCATTCGCTTATTGAAGCCACGCAGGTCATTGACCTTGCTGATGTTGAGGCCGAAGACCTTCCCCGTATCATTGTGGGCATTGAAGAATTTGACCGTGTGATGGGCGGAGGGCTCGTCCCCGGGGGCGTGAGCCTCATCGGCGGCGACCCCGGCATCGGCAAGTCAACGCTGCTGCTTCAAGTAATGAGCCGCCTCGTCGCCCAGGGTAAAAGTGCGCTCTATGTTTCAGGCGAAGAAAGCGCGGGTCAGGTCGCGATGCGCGCCAAGCGCCTCGGCATTGACCCCCACGGGTTAAGTCTCATGAGCGAAATTGAGCTCGAAAAGATTGAAGAGGCGCTACTGCGGCTTAAACCCGAATTTATCGTCATCGACTCCATTCAGACGCTTTTTTCCAATGAATTGGACAGCGCCCCAGGGAGCGTCACGCAGGTGCGCGAATGCTCGGCTCGGCTCACGCGCCTTGCCAAAACCACCGGCACCACCCTCTTTTTTGTGGGGCACGTCACCAAGGAGGGTGCCCTCGCCGGCCCCCGCGTTCTGGAACACATCGTTGACACGGTCCTTTACTTTGAAGGCGACACCCATTCCAATTTCCGCCTTGTGCGCGCCTTTAAAAACCGCTTCGGGGCTGTGAACGAACTCGGCGTCTTTGCGATGACCGACCGCGGTCTGCGCGGTATTTCCAACCCCTCGGCGATTTTCCTTTCCGAACACCGGGAAAATGTGCCCGGCAGTGTTGTGATGGTGACGCAGGAAGGCACGCGCCCCCTGTTGGTTGAAGTGCAGGCGCTTGTGGACGGCTCGCACCTTCCGAGCCCCAAGCGCCTAAGCGTGGGGCTTGATCAGCAGCGCCTTTCCATGCTTATTGCCGTGCTACACCGCCACGCCGGCATCGGCTGCTACGATCAGGATGTGTTTGTCAACGCCGTGGGCGGCGTCAAAATCACCGAACCCGCAAGCGACCTCGCCGTGATGCTTGCGATTGCCGGCTCCATCGGCAACCGCGCCATGCCCGCAGGACTCGTAGTCTTTGGCGAAGCCGGCCTTGCCGGCGAAATACGCCCGGCCCCGCGCGGTCAGGAACGCCTTAAGGAAGCCGCCAAACTCGGTTTCAGCAAAGCCATCATTCCGCGCGCCAACGCGCCGAAAACGCCGATTGAGGGGCTTGAAGTCATCGCCGTTGACAGGCTCACCGATGCGATTGCCGCCGCACGAGACACCGCGTAAAGCCCTGCTAGAATCCTCAGACACACCGGGCGGCGCGCGCATCAGTCCCCGCCGCCCGCATCCGACTTTTAAATACGGCCTTTCTGCATAAAGAAAGGTCTTTTTCCGTTCGAGAACTTTCATGAAAATCACGAAACTGCTTTTGCCCGAATCGCAGCCCGCGCATGCGCTCCTTGTACGTGCCAAAAAGGTGGTGCTCACCTACGCCCAACGCGTGAAGACACCGGCGGAATTTTCCGTTGACGGTGTTACGTATGAAAACGCCCTCGGTGACGTTCCGCCGCTTGAAGTGGGTGACGTGCTCGTGGATGAAAAGGGATCGTTCCTTGTCGTGGAAGCGGCACCTGACGAAATCATGAAGGTTTCCGGTGACCATGAACTCATGCAGGAAGCCGTCTACGCCTTCACGGCCCGCGGCATCCGCGTTGCGCCAACCGAAGATGGTTTTGCCATCATGGCTAACGACACCTTCCGCAGCATGCTCGAAAACGTGGGCTTAAAGACCGAAACGGTGACCGAACCCTTTGTGCCGGTCGCCTTACCCCAACCCCATCATGGCGGCTGTGGATGCGGTTGCGGCCACCATCACCACGATGAAGGCGCCTGCAGCTGCGGCCACCACCATCACGATGAAGACACCTGCGGATGCGGCCACCATCACCACGATGAAGACGCCTGCAGCTGCGGCCACCACCATCACGATGAAGACACCTGCGGATGCGGCCACCATCACCACGATGAAGACGCCTGCGGATGCGGCCACCACCATCACGATGAGGACTCCTGCGGTTGCGGCTGCGGTCACGACCACAAGCACGAGAAGCACTAATACATTCTCAGCGCACTTTTCATGACGAGCGCCTCCGGGCGCTCTGATAAAATACGCGCCCTTACCGTGCGGGCGTGGCGAAATTGGTAGACGCACCAGGTTTAGGTCCTGACGCTTTTATGCGTGTCGGTTCAAGTCCGGCCGCCCGCACCACTGAATCCTTTCGGGGGAATGCCGGAAGGATTTTTTCTTTTCCCGTTCAGAAAAAAACAGCCGGCACTGAGTAATACCGCAGACAACCGGCATTGTTCGCCCGCCGCCACTACATAAACCGATAGACTGCCTCAACACGAAAAAAACACGGGCCGACACAAGCCCGAAAAACAGGGAGTGAAAACAATGCAGCGTCGTCAGTTTCTTCTTAGTGCCGCCTCCGCCGCGGCTTTGCTTGCAGTGCCCGCCGTACAGGCTGCCGGCACCACACTCAAAATCGGCGTGACGGCCGGTCCGAGCGCCGAAATTCTTGAGCACGTACTGCCCATTGCCAAAGAACTGGGCCTTACGATCAAGATCTACGAATTCCAGGACTACATCCAGCCCAATGCCGCGCTTGATGCCGGAGACATCGACGCAAACATCTACTGCACAAAGCCTTTCCTTGATAACGAGAACAAGACCCGCGGTTACCACCTCGCCATTGCCGCTCCGGCCTTTACGCTGCCGATGGCCGTGTACTCCAAGAAGATCAAGAACCTGAAGGATCTGCCCGAAGGCGCAACGGTGGGTATCCCCAACGACCCCGCGATGGGCGCACGCGGCCTCATCCTTCTTGAGCAGGGCGGCCTCATTAAGCTCCGAGAAGGCGCGGGTCTCCTCGCTTCGCGTCTGGACATTGTTGAAAATCCGAAAAAGCTCAAGGTCGTAGAATTGGAAGCCGCACAGCTTCCCCTCTCTTTGGACGACCTCACCATTGCTGCAGTAAACGGCAACTACGCCGCCGTTGCGGGGCTTAAACCCGGCCGCGACGGACTCTTGGTTGAAGGTCCCAACGGCCCCTACGTCTGCAACATCGTTGTGCACGAGAAAAATCTCAATGCCCCGTGGGTGAAGACCTTCATTAAGGCCTACCACGATCCCCGCGTAAAAGAATGGATTCTCAAGAAGTTCGAAGGCTCCGTTGTGCCGGGATTCTGATCCGCGGCAAAAGTTAACGGCAAACATCCTGAGCGGCAGAGACAACCGGTCTTTGCCGCTCATGTATTCTGCGGCCACCGTTTTTAAGTCTTTGCTTTATGTCTGACGACACGCTTTTTGCTTTTCCCCGCAATGCTTCCGGAAGCGAGCGCATCACGGCCTCTCACTGGGGGCTCGTGCACCCGCAGGTCGCGGACGGGCGCCTGACGGGATTAATCCCCTATGCCGGGGACTATGCACCGAGTCCGAACCTCGCCAAACTCGCGGCACTTTCCTACAGTGCAAACCGCATCCGCAAACCGGCGGTGCAGGAGGGGTGGCTTAAGTGCCGGGGCGGCAATGGTGAAAGCCGCGGCAGTGACCGCTTCGTGGAAGTGGACTGGGATACGGCGATGACGCTTGCGGCCGAAGCGATGACCGGGGTCTACGACAATTTCGGGCCATCAGCCGTTTTTGCGAAAAGCTACGGCTGGATGAGCCCGGGAAAAGTCAACAGTGCGGTGACTCTTGTGAACCGCCTCTGCCGCCTCATGGGAGGCTTTACGGAGTGCGTCAACAGTTACTCGACGGCCGCCATTTCCACGATCCTTCCCTATGTTGTCGGAATGCCCGATCCCAAAGTCAAAAGCTGGGATTCGGTGCTTGCCAACGCCAAATGCGTTGTCTTTTGGGGAGCTGACCCCCTCATTACCTGCGACATCGACTGGACAACGACGCTGCACGAGGCCGCGCACCACATCCGGCGCCTCAAAGAAAGCGGCATCCGCACAATCGTCATTAACCCCCTCAAAACCAAAACCGGTGAGTTTCTGGGCAGCGACTGGATCGCACCGCGCCAGGGAACGGATACGGCGTTAATGCTCGCGCTTATCCGCGAGCTCATCACAACGGGGCGCGCGGACACCGGTTTTCTCACAAAGTACACCGCAGGCTGGGAGACACTGAAAGCCTATGTTGAGGGCCGCACGGACGGCACGGCCAAGACTGCCGAATGGGCCGAAAAAATCACGGGCGTGCAAGCCCGCGTCATCCGTGAACTCGCGCAATACCTCGCCCAAAACCGCACCATGCTCATGATGGGCTGGGGTATGCAGCGCGCGCTTTACGGGGAAGAGGCCTCTTGGGCGGGCTTTGCGCTTGCCGCCGTGCTCGGGCAGATGAACCTTGCCGGGGGCGGCATCGGCACGAATTACCACTACTGCAGCGGCGGTGCGAGCGTTGGTTTTGGCCCCCGGTTAAGGGGGATCACAGGGCGCGTTGCACCGGCGCGCGCTGTGAAAGACACCGGCACACCGCTTCCCGTCATTCCGATTGCCCGTTTTGCCGATGCCTTTTTAAATCCCGGAGAGACGATTGACTTCAACGGCAGAAAAGTCACCTACCCCGATATCCGCCTGGTTCTTTGGTCGGGCGGCAATCCCTTTGCGCACCAGCCGCAGACACTGCACCTTGAGCGTGCCTGGCAAAAGCCCGAAACGGTGATTGTCACGGACTTTGTGTGGACCGCCACCGCGCGTCACGCCGACATTGTGTTTCCGGCCGCCACCGTCTTTGAGCGTAACGACATCACCGATATCGGTGTCTACAACAACGCCGGGCTCTGCACCATGCAGCAGGCCGTTCACCCGGTGGGTGAAGCCCGCAGCGATTACCGGATCTTTTCAGATCTCTCCGAAAGGTTGGGCGTGGGCGACGCCTTCACGCTGGGACGCAGCGAAACGGACTGGATCCGCACAATTTACGAAGAAGCCAGAACGAGCCCCCTGGGACGGGCAACGGGGCTTCCGGACTTTGAAACCTTCTGGAAAACGGGCCTTATCCGTTATGCGCCGGACAAAAAGGCCACGGGAACGGACGGTCTTGCCGCGTTTTTTGCCAATCCGGACGCGTTTCCCCTGGCTACCCCGTCGGGCCGCATTGAACTTGCCTCCCCGCAGATTGCCGCCATGCACTACAACGACTGCCCGGGTTACCCCGCGTTTTTAGGAACGGCCGATGAAGCGCTCAAGGCTGATCCCGCTGCGCTCACGCTGATGGCGGTGAAGTCTGAAGCGCGCCTGCACAGTCAGTTGGGCGGCGTCATAACCGAAGGTGACGGGCGCGAAGCCTGTGAAATTCATCCGGCGGATGCCCTTACCCGCGGCATCGCCAACGGGGACGCCGTCCTTGTTTATAACGACCGCGGCCGGCTTTTGGCCCGAGCCCGCATCACCGAAAACGTTGCCCGCGGCAGCGTCTGCATCCGTCACGGCGCCTGGTTTGATCCAGCCGATACCAGTGAAGGCCGCACCGACCGCACGGGGTGCGCGAATGTCCTCACCCCCGACACCGGCACCTCAAGGCTCGCTCAAGGCAATATAGCCTCAGGGGCCGCGGTTTTTGTGAAAAAAGCGCAAGGACGCCAGAGAGCTCCGTCCGCGTTCGGGCAACCGGCTGTTTCACGCCCTTGAAACGCACGGGCACCGGTAAATAACGCCGATGCCCGCCAAAGCAAGGGCGTCCGCAGCACGCGGACGCCTCTCGTCAAAAGTTACTGATTGCTCGGAACCTTACCGAGCACCCCCTTCACAAAGTAATTCATCGTGAGAAGGTGCTTGTCGTCGGCGGCAGAGCCCGCCGGAATCACCGTCTTGCCGGTGTTGTCCACGATGGGACCGGTAAAGACGTTAAAGGCCTGTTTTTCCATCTTGGCGTAGGTGGCGTTGATGTCGTCAACCACGGCCTTGGGGGCCTTCGGTGTAATGCCGGACAAACGCACCATGTGCAGTTCCGCGCCGCCCCACATGGGAGCCGTCTTCCAGGTGCCGTCCAACACGGCCTGGATGCGCTTGGCGTAGTACTCATCCCAGTGATGCGTCACCGCGCCGATCAGCATCGTCGGAGCCGCCTTGTGCATTTCGGCGTGGTAGCTGATCACAGGGACCTTGGCGTCTTCACCTGCAGCCGCAACGGCCTGAGAGTTCGTGTGGTGCGAAATGATGTCGCAGCCCTGACCGATCAGGGTCTTGGCGGCATCGGCTTCCTTACCCGGGTCATACCAGGCGTTGGTCCACACGACACGCACTTCGATGTTGGGGTTCACGGACTGAGCGCCGAGCGTATAGGCGTTGATGCCCTGCAGCACTTCAGGAATCGGCACCGCGGCAACGTAGCCCAGGCGCCCGTTTTTGGTCATGCTGCCCGCAAGTTTCCCTGCGAGGTAACGGGCCTGATAAAAGCGGGCGTTGTAGTAGTTGAAGTTGGGAGCGGTCTTATACCCCGTGCAGTGCTCAAACTTCACGTCCGGGTATTCCTTGGCGACCTTAAGACCCGGATTCATGAATTCAAAGCTCGTGGCAAAAATGAGCTTGTTGCCCTGGGCTGCAAGGTCACGGATTACGCGTTCGGCGTCCGCGGTTCCCACCACATTTTCCACAAAGGTCGTCTGGATTTTGTCACCGAACTGCTTCTGAACGAGCTCACGGGCCTCATCGTGCTGCTTGGACCACCCTTCATCGGCTCTCGGGCTCGGATAGAGCCACGCCACTTTGAGCGCAGACTTTTCCTGCGCGGCAGGAGCCGCAGCCGCCTGCTCTTTCTTTCCGTCATCACCGCAGCCGGTGATCATCACGCAGACCGCCGCTGCAGCAAGCGCCAGAGTATGACGTCGTTTCATAAGTAAAAATCCTCTTGGTGAAAATGCCGTTTGATGTGCGGATACGGGGGGCCCGTTCCGACCTTTGTAAGACTTACCGCGATTGTAAAAGAGCCGGCGGCACTTTTGCGCTCCCGGGCGCGAAAAACGCGGTCAGCCGCCCGCTTTTGCGTTATCCTTTCACATCTGCCCGGGTTTACTGAATACAACAACGAAAAATGCGTCTGCCCTTTGTCACTGTTCTTGCCGAAGCCGTGATGCTTGCCGCGTCACACACGCTTGCGGCCAAAACTTTTGAAACCTTCTGGAAGAAAGTCTCACCAAAACTTTCCGAAGGCGTGGCGTACGTTGACAGCCACGAGGGCGACGTTTTAAAGGCCGACAAAACCTTCCTTGAAATCATCACGCTGCGTGACCCGGAAATGACGCGCATTGTGAACGCCTGCCTCAAGGACTTTTTAAAGGGGCCGGCAAGCGACGCCGTTGAGCGCATCACGCAGATGGAAAACAAACTCACCGCCCGAAAGGAGCGCATCAACACGTGGAAACTGGGGCTTATGTCGGCTCCGGCCTCGTCGCTTCTGCCCTTACGCGTGACCCGCAAAACCCTTGAAAACCGCATTGTCCGGGAAAAGAAAGCCGTCTCTGACGACGAAGCCGCCATTGCCAGGGTAAAAACCGAAACCTTGAAGGCCTTTTCCGACGCAGGCGTTCCCATCACCGCCGAGCAGCTTGACGGCCTCATTTATTCGGCCGAAGGCGGCGACGTTGCGCGCGTGATGGCCGCTGCGGAAAACATCCGCACGATTGAAAAGGAACTTGGGCGCCTTCTGGCCGGAGGTGACGCCACCTGTGAGCAGGCCAAAAGCTACACGGGCTTTCTCATGATGAGTTACCGCGTCTACCTTGAAGCAATCGAGCGGGCACTGCACGCCATCGAAAAAACATATTTGGTGCGCCTTAACACCATCAAGCAAAGTGCCGGTGAGCAGATGATGCTTGCCGACCAGCTCATGAGTAAAGCCAGAAAGGTGAGTTCCGCGGCAAAAAATAACCGCGACATCAACGCCAAGACAATTGAACTTGCCGAACTCTACGAAGGCCACCTCATGAACCGTTTAGCCGAACTCAAACGCCTTCACCGCGAGATGCAGATTAATTTTGAGCTTGCCGTCAACACCTTCCGCACGATTAAGGTGGGAGGCGAACTCATTGACGTGATGAAAACCTCCGAGCGGGATCTTAAAAGCATCTTTGAATTTGACGCCCCGCAGTTCTCGGCCTTTTACGACAAGACCCTCAGAGCCGAATTTGCCGCCATGACGCAGAAAATCCGGGCCCAGTAACAAGCAGGTCAAAGTCAAAAAAGGCTGCCTTCGTCGCTGTGACGGGCAGCCTTTTTCGTATTCGGGCGCTTTATTTTCCGGGCGTAAAGGTTTTCCCGAGTCCTGCCGGCACGTTCATCGCAATCCACTTGGGGTTGCGGCTGATGAGAACCAGCACAAGAATCGTCGCAAGGTAGGGGGTCATCGCCATAAACTGCGAGGGCACGCCGATACCGGCCGCCTGAAGGTTTAGCTGCAGCATCGTGACGCCCCCGAAAAGGTACGCCCCGAGAACAATCCGCAAAGGCCTCCAGGTGGCAAAGGTCACAAGCGCAAGAGCAATCCAGCCGCGCCCGGCCGTCATCCCTTCAGCCCACAAAGGCGTATAGACAAGCGAGAGATAAGCCCCGGCAATCCCGGTCATGAGTCCCCCGAAAAGAACCGCTGAAAACCGGATCGTGCGCACGGAGTACCCGAGGGCATAGGCCGATTTCGGCGACTCACCGGCAGCTCTGAGAATCAGGCCCCAGCGGCTCTTATACAGAAACCAAGCCGCGGCCCCCGCGGCGATCAGCGCGAGATAGACGCCGATATGGCAGGAAAAGAAGGCTTCACCGATGAAGGGAATATCCTCCAGAAAGGGAATTCCGGCCGTAGCGCGCGAGGGCAATGACACGCCCTGCAGAGGCTGACCGGCAAAGGCGGCAAGCCCCGCCCCAAAAATCGCCATCGCAAGGCCCGCGGCGTTTTGGTTGGCGTAAAGCCCGAGCGTGAAAAAGCCGAAAACGGCGGCCAGAAGCACCCCGACCAGCCCCCCGGCAATGAACCCCAACATAAAGGAGTCGGTCGCAAACGTAACGCCGAACCCGGCCACGGCCCCCATCAGCATAATGCCTTCAATACCGAGGTTTAAGACCCCGCTTTTTTCGTGAATGAGAATCCCGATGCCGGCAATAAGCAAAGGCGTTCCGGCATTTAAGGTGGCGGCAATCAATGCGGCAACAGCACTCATTTCAGCGATCCTTTGCGGGTAAAGCCGCACCAGACGGGTTTGTAGAAAATCCAGACATCACACAGAAGCAGGAAAAAAAGCAAAAGCCCCTGATACACCCCTGTAATCGATGAAGGGAGTCCCAGGCGGCTCTGTCCGAGTTCACCCCCGAGGTAAAAAAGCGCGAGGATAAAGGCGGCCGGAATGCAGCCCACGGGGCTCAAACGCCCGGCAAAGGCAACGATAATCGCGGCAAAACCGTAACCGGGCGAGAGGTTAAGCGTTAACTGCCCCACGGGCCCGGCTGCTTCTGAAATTCCGGCCAGGCCCGCCAAGGCCCCCGAAGCGAGCATCACGGTCCACAAAAGCCGCGGGGGTTTAAAGCCAGCGTACTTAGCGGCCATCGGAGCCATACCGGAAACCTTAATCTGAAAGCCGATGAACATCTTGTTCATCATGAGCGCACAGGCAACGGCAAAAATGACGGCGAGGATAAAGCTCCAGTTAAGGCGCCCCAGCCCCGGCAGTGTCGCTAATGAAGCGGACGCCGCAAAAATCGGGGACTGCGGAAAGCCCAGGCCTTCGGGGTCCTGCAGCGGCCCCTGCACGCACCAGGCAAGGAAAAACTGCGCGACGTAAACGAGCATGAGGCTCACGAGAATTTCATTGGCATGAAACCGGTCTTTAAGTAACGCAGTGACTGCGCCCCAGAGAGCGCCGCCCAAGGCACCCGCGATGAGTACCACGAGGATGTACCAGGACCCGGCGCCTTCGGGGCACTGCAGTGCCGCCCAACCGCCCAACACGGCGCCCGCCAGAAGTTGCCCCTCGGCGCCGATATTCCAGACGTTGGCCCGGTAGCACATCGTAAGCCCCACGGCACACAAAAGAAGCGGCGTCATCTTTACGCCCACTTCACACCACCCTCTTAAGGTTTCCAGTGGTGCCACTAAAAAGACGTAGAGCGAGGCGAGCGGATTTTTGCCGAGCACGGCAAATAAAAGGGCTCCGGCAACAACGGTGAGAACCAGGGCCGCCACGGGTGAAACCCACCGGAGACAGCGGGAAGGTTCAGAACGGGCAATGAGCTTAATCGGAAAATGCATGACTTAAGCCTCATGAATAACGGTGTCGGCGGCGGGATGCCTGAACGGCGACCCCGCCCAGAGACCGGCCATCCACAGACCGATTTCTTCAATGGTGATGGAGGTAACGGGGACCGCCGGCGACAGATACCCGCGGTACATCACGGCGATACGGTCGCAGACCGCAAAGAGTTCATCGATTTCTTCGCTCACGACCAAAAGGCCGGCCCCCTCGGCGCGCAGCTTTAAAAGTGCGTTGTGAATGACGGCCGCGGCCCCTACGTCCACGCCCCAGGTGGGCTGGTCGATCATGAGAACCCCGGGATTATTGAGAATCTCGCGGCCCACGATGAATTTCTGGAGGTTGCCGCCGGAAAGCGCCCCCGCCTCTTTTTTAATCGACGGCGTGGCAACCCGGAACTTTTCAACCACTTCCCGGGCAAAACTTTTGACGGCCTCGGTACGTATAAAGCCCCCGTGGTGAAAGCCGTCTCCGGTTAAAAGGGCGTTACTTTCAAGGCTTAATTCCGGCACGGCCCCGTGCCCGAGGCGCTCTTCGGGAACGTACCTGAGTCCCATGCGGCGGCGGGCTGCCGGGGCTTCTCCGGTGACGTCCTTCCCGAAAAGCCGCACCGAGCCCGCGCTCGGTTTCAGTTCCCCGGACAAGACGCCCAGAAGGCGGGACTGGCCGTTACCGCTGATGCCGGCAATGCCGATGATTTCGCCGCGGTGCACGGTGAGTTTGATGTCGGTAAGGCCGCAGACGTGTTTGCCGCCCGCAAGCGTTATGCGGCTTGCTTCAAGAACCTTTTCCCCGGGCTCCCCCGTTTTAGCCGCCAGTTTCGGCGGTTCCGCGCCGATCATAAGGCGCGCAAGCGCGTCTTCGGTTTCCTCTTTGGGATTCACGGTTGAGACGACCTTACCCTGCCTTAAAACCGTGCAGCTGTCGGCAAGATCCCGGATTTCATCGAGCTTATGGGAAATAAAGAGAATGGAAACGCCTTCTGAGGCAAGTTTTCTGAGGGTCTCAAAGAGCTTTTTCACGGCCTGAGGCGTTAAGACCGAGGTGGGCTCATCCATGATGAGAAGCCGGGGCTTGGTCATCAGAGCCCGGATAATCTCCACGCGTTGCCTCTCACCCATCGAGAGGTCCGCGACAAAGGCATCGGGATCAACCGAGAGACCGTAGCGCTCACCGGTTTCCCTCACCTCCCGCACAGTCTCTGCCAGCGTCTGCTTAAGATCTGAGCCGAGCTGAACGTTCTGCGCAACCGTGAGCGTCTCAAAAAGCGCAAAGTGCTGATGCACCATGGCAATCCCCAGGCGCCGCGCCATCGAGGGCGATGCAATATCAACGGGCTTGCCGTCAAACTCAATCGTGCCCGAATCGGGGTGCTCGGCGCCGTAGATGATGCGCATGAGCGTGGACTTGCCTGCACCGTTTTCTCCCAGAACCGCTAGGACTTTTCCGGGGTCCACCGAAAGACTCACATCGTCATTGGCGCGGACTCCGGGATACGTTTTGGTGATGCTGACAAGCCGCAGTCGCGCAGTCATGGGGGAAAACCTCTTTGTCGGGGGCCTATGGAGGCCAAAACAGAATTGTCGGGATTGTAGCGCGGCAAAGCTCTATTACAGAGCAGACTCGCTTCGGGCAATTTTTTCACGCCTTCCGGGCCGTTTGCCGGAACGCCGGAGCACGCTGCAGCATGCGAAATTTCACCATTTCCTTGCGCTTTTAAAAAAACTCAGTAAAATGCGAAGTCCCGTCAGTGATGACGGTCATAAGTGTGCGCCGGTAGCTCAGTTGGATAGAGTACCTGGCTACGAACCAGGGGGTCGCGGGTTCGAATCCTACCCGGCGCACCAGAAATTCCTTAAAACCGTGAAGCAGCAATGCCTCACGGTTTTTTGTTTGCCCGAAAAAACGCAAAAAAAAAAGACCGCTGAGCCGTGAGGTTCATGTTTTCATGAACCGGGCATCTCTTTCGCATCGTCCCTTTAGGTCATCAGATGCTGTCTTCTGCCGGTGTCTTTACCGGTACCGTCCCGTTTCCCCACGCGTGAACCCGAAGGCCCCTGCGTCCGTGACCGCACCTCGCCGGCCGCCTTTTGCGGCGTTTCAGCAACACTCTGATGATCCTTCGATGCGAAAGAAACGCCGCATAAGGCTGCAGCGGTCTCAACATACCACCAAAGGAGATGTCATCGGCGAAACGGTTTCCCTGCCGTCTCTGCCGGGACACCGCCATTTAATCACAAAGCACAGAATAAATCCAATAGATTTAAAGTTTTGGCGTATTTGATTGCCTAAAGATACAGTTTCTTAAATCCATTAACAATTACTGTTTTTGTCAAGCTGATATACCTCCTAATAGGTATAAATCGGCACAGTTCTAATTTCAGATCCGCGCCGCGCAAGGATTTACATTTTCTATCTAGGCGTTTTCTCTAAGTCACCTCCCTGTTCAAACCGCTTTCGGGCGCGGTAGGATGAAGCCGTGCGCTGGTTCGGACCAACAGCCGCAAGGCCCGGCCAGCCTTTAAAAGCGAGCCACCCCGCTCCCTTTTCCGGCACATGTTTGTACAAACAAGAAGAAGTCCCGTAAGGGCAGGAGGAAATAAAAGTGAACCGCGTTCAGCTGATCGAAAAGATTGCCGCCGAGCACAACATCAGCAAGGCTCAGGCAAGCCGCATTCTGGCAACGGTGACCGACACCATTACCGAACGCGTCAAGAATGACGACCCCGTGACGATCGTCGGGTTCGGTACGTTTAAACTGCAGCACAAGCCCCAGCGCACCGGCCGCAATCCCGCCACTGGCGCCACGATCACGATTGCTGAAAAGTACGTGCCGAAGTTCGTTCCGGGCGCAGCCTTTAAGGCCGCCGTCGAGCGTTAATTTCGTCAGCGTCACCGCGCTTTAAGCGCGAAGGGACAGACCGATTGCGGACCTGTCCCTTTTTTGTACCCGGCAAAATCGTAGAATGCACCCGTCCGTACCCAACACAATAATGCATTCAATCATGACGTCAGCAACAGCTGCCCGGATCGTTTTCGCGGCGGGCCTAGCGGCCCTCGTGCTCACCGGCTGCAAAACCCTCACGGGAAACCTCCCCACGGAGGCGGAACTTGCGGAAATGGCCCGCAAAATGCCCGGAGAAACCGCCATCCGCGAACGCTTTGAGGAAGTGGCGGCAATTTACCGCGAAATCTGCACGGCTCCCGAATACGCCGGTTACTTTGAAAAAACCCCGTGCCTTCCGGCGATGGCCTCACGCCGTCAGTTAAATGACAGAAGCAAAGCCCGGGCCCCAGAAATCGAGCAGATGCGGCGCGTGGCTGAAGAAATCGAGGAGCTCAACAGCACGACGCGGCACCTTATGACCGAAAGCGGCATCGATTCCTACGTCAGAGCCGCCGCCCGTGCCGACGAAGAAATCGATCCCCTCGTCCGAAAAAACCAGGATGACTTGGCCGACCAGAGCATTACCTGGGGTGAATACAACCGGCGCAGAATCGAACTCATGCAGATGACGCAGGAAAATACGCCCCAGCTCGTTGAAGGCGAAACAGTTCCGACGGAGGCTCAGCAGTAATGTACAGAATGGCGGTTTACGGTAAGGGCGGCATCGGAAAGTCCACGACCGTCAGTAACGTCGCAGCGGCACTTGCCGCCGACGGCATGACGGTGCTTCAGATCGGGTGCGACCCCAAGGCCGACAGCACGATTGCCCACACAGCGGGCGTGCGCATCCAAAGTGTGCTCGACGTCTTAAGGCACAAAAACGCATCGGCCGTGCGGCTCGGGGACATCGTCACCCGCGCCCGCGACGGCGTCTGGTGCGCTGAAGCCGGAGGCCCCACGCCCGGCACGGGCTGCGCGGGCCGCGGCATTGTCGCGGCGTTTGAGTCGCTCACCGCGTGCCGCGCCTTTGAAGAGATCAAACCCGACGTGGTGCTCTACGACGTTTTGGGTGACGTTGTCTGCGGCGGCTTTGCCATGCCGATCCGCAAGGGCTACGCCGAAAACGTGTTTATCGTCACTTCCGGCGAAAACATGGCCGTTTACGCGGCAGGCAACATCGCCATGGCCGTGCAAAGCTACAAAAACCGCGGCTACGCGAGGCTCTCCGGCCTCATTCTCAACCGCCGCAACGTCGAAAACGAAGACGCCAAGGTGGACGACCTTGCCGCAACCATTCAGGCGCCCGTTATCTACCGGCTGCCGCGCGACGGTGTCGTGCAGGCCGCCGAAGACGCGCATGCAACCGTTTTCGCAGCCTTTCCCGACACACCGATGGCCGCGCACTACAAGACGCTTTCACGTGAGTTACTCAAAGCCGCAACACCGGCTGAAAGCGCTTCGGTCATCCGTATTTCCGCGGGAGAACTCTGATGCCCCTGATTAACCGCCCGTGCGTGACGCCCGGGGTTGAAGTCGGAAAAGCGACGCTCCCCCTCACCTACAGTCAGGGGCTTGAATACAGTGCCCCCGCACGCGGCACCTGGACCATCATGCACCTGGGGCTTCTGATTCCCGAGACGCACATCATCTTTGTCTGTGCAAGGTGCTGCCTGAGAGGCGTTTCGATGTCCGCGGCGGAACTGCGGGCCATGGACCGGTTTTCAACGATCACGATTGAAGACAGCAACCTTCTGGAAGGCAACACCGAACGTATTCTCATTGACGGCGTCACGGACATTATCCGCAAGCTTGCCGTGCGCCCCAAAGGCGTCATCATCTACACAAGCTGCGTGCACGAGTTTGTGGGAAGCGACCTCACCTTCAGCTTTGAAAAGCTCCGCGAGACCTTTCCGGACATCGCCTTTGCCGACGGCTACATGACGCCGATTCTGAGAAAGCGCATTACGCCCGATATGCGTAACCGCCGGCAGATCTACACAATGATCCGGAAAGCCCCCGACACTCTCAGAGACAACGGTGTGACGATTGCCGCGGATGTCCGTCCCTTAAAGGAGCACTCCGACATCCGGCGCGTGGTGCAAACAGCCCGCCGCCCCTGGCGCACGATCACGGCAGTCGCCACGTGGGAGGCGTATCAGGCGCTTGCATGCAGTGAATTTGTGCTCACGGTGAACCCGAGCGGAAAAGCCGCGCGTGAGTGGATGGCGGAAAACCTCGGCATGAAACCCGTTGCCCTTTCCTGCGGCTGGGACTTCGATGAAAACGAAGCGATGCTCACGGGGCTTGCCGCCACGCTTGGCGCCGAACTTAACTGGAAAGACGCCCGGCAGGTAGCCGATGCGGCACTTAAAAAGGCACAAAGCATCATCGGTGACACGCCCGTTGCCATTGACTACACCGCAACGATGCGTCCCCTGTCGCTCACGCGGCTTCTCATCCGTTACGGCTTTAACGTGGTGCGCGTCTACTGTGACACGGTTTTCCCGCAGGAAACGGCGGACTTTGAGGCGCTTAAAACGGAAAAACCGGCTTTAAGACTCATGCCCACCACCGCGGTCGGCATGGTGCGCGCCCGCACCTCTGAAAACACAAAGACCCTGGCCGTCGGGCAAAAGGCCGCGTGGTTTGAGCACACGGATCACTTTGTGAATATGGTCGAAAACGACGGCGCCGACGGCTTTTCCGGGATCACGTATCTCGCCCAAAGCCTCACGGATGCGTTTTTACACCCCAAAAACGCCCGCGACATCATTCAGATTAAGGCGCTCGGCTGCAGTGCGGGAGGCTGTCTGTGAAACAAACAAACGTGTGGCTGCCGGTGTACGCAGCGGATAATTCTGCGGTTTGCTCGGCGCTTTATGAGTTGGGGGGCCTTATCGTCATGCACGATGCCTCAGGCTGCAACTCCACCTACACCACGCACGATGAACCGCGCTGGTTTGACCGGCCCGCGGACGTCTTTATCACGGGACTCACCGAAGCCGATGCGGTTCTCGGTAACGAGCAGCGCATGATGGACGACATCGCGGCTGCGGCACGTGAAGTCAATCCCGAATTCATCGCCATTGCCGGTACCCCGATCCCGATGATGATGGGGTGCGACTACGACGGCATTGCCCGGGAGCTTGAATCCCGCACAGGCGTCGTGAGTTTCGGCGTCGACACAAACGGCACACTTGACTACGTCTCCGGTGCCGGCAAAGCCTTTGTGAAACTCGCGGAGCGCTTTGTTAAGCCCGCCGCCCGCAAAACACCGCACCCGAAACTGCGCGTCAATGTAACGGGCGTCACGCCGCTTGACTGGTCGGTAAACGGGGCCCATGAAGCCATTGAATCCTTTTTAAACGATGCCGGTTTTACCGTGCAGTCAAACTGGGCGATGGGCGAAAATGCCGCGCTTAACCACATTGCGTCCGCGGCCGAAGCCGACGTGACGCTTGCCGTGACGGCTTCGGGGATTCCCCCTGCCCTCTGGCTTTATGAACACGCAGGTGTCCCCTTTGTCATCGGAGCTCCCGTCGGGGATTTTATGGCGGAGACCATTGCCGCAAAACTCACCGAAGCCGCACGCAGCGCGAAAAACATCAATCTCGCCAGCGACTGCCGCGGTAACTGGACCGGTAACGAAGCACCTCAAACCTGGGTCATCGGTGAGGCGGTCACGTCCGCCGCCCTTCGCGCGGCGCTTGTGAAGGAAAAGGGCCTTACGCGCGTGGCGGTGGCAACACCGCTTACGACCCCCGACTTTGTGCTCGGTTCCCGGGACGTGCGAAACGCCGATGAAGACACGTTCCGGACGATTCTTCCGAAAGCCAAATCGCTTATTGCCGATCCCTTTTACGGACAGTTTGTGAAAAAGCTCACCGAAACGCCCCCGTCCGTCACGGACCTGCCGCACGAAGGTTTGTCGGGCCGTATCTGGCGCAGTGCCGTACCCAACCTTATCGGGCACCGGTTTTCAGCGTGGTTTGACGCCCGAAGCAACCGGGCGCCGCTACTGTAGGCCCGAGGCGACTACACTTTAAAGATCCTCTTTTTATTTTCTGATGCTCATCATGATTTCTGCCGGAAAGATTTTTAAGAAAGCAGTCGTTTCTGGCGCCGTTTTGGCCGCTGCCTTTGCCTGCAGCGTTCAGGCGCGTCTTGTGACCGATCATCTCGGCCGAAGCGTCAACGTCCCCGATACCGTCAACCGCATTGTGACTGCGGACATTCTCCCCTTTGCGAGCGTCACCGCCGTCTATCTCGGCGGCGCCGACAAACTCGTGGGGATTCACCCCGTCTCCATGTCGGCCGCCAAAAACGGGCTTCTCTCCGAGATCTATCCGGCGATACTTAAAGCCGACACCTCCTTTATGAAGGGCGGCACGATGAATATTGAGTCGGTGATGCGCCTTAAGCCCGACGTGGTGTTCGTGAACGCCGGCAACCGCCCCGCAATCAAGCAGCTTGAAAACGCCGGAATTGCCGCCGTTGCCGTTTCGGCTTCCAAGTGGGACTACAAGGTTTTAACGACCTACGATCAGTGGATCAGCCTTCTGGACGCCGTCTTCCCGGAAAACGCAAAGACCGATAAGGCAGCCGCCCACTCGCGGCGCATTGCGTCAATGGTTGCAGAGCGCACCGCCAAACTGACTGACGCTGAACGCAAGAGTGTGCTTTTCGTGTTTCAGTATGACGCCAAGCGCCTTGTCACAAGCGGCCGGCACTTTTTCGGTCAGTACTGGTGCGATGCAATCGGCGCCAAAAATGCGGCTTATTCTGTTGAAGCGGACAACCAGAACGCCCAGATTTCGATGGAACAGGTCTACAAGTGGAATCCGGACGTCATTTTTGTGACGAACTTTACGCCCGTGCTCCCCGCCGACATCTATGCCGGAAAGTACAACGACTGGAGCCGCGTCAAAGCCGTGACGGAAAAACAGGTCTATAAGCTCCCCCTGGGGATCTACAGAAGCTTCACGCCCTCGGCTGATACCCCGCTCACACTTCTTTGGATGGCGAAGACCGTCTACCCCAAACTCTTTGAGGATATCGACCTCACCAAAGAAGCAAAGATTTACTACCGGGGACTGTACGGCATTGACCTCACGGACGAGCAGGTAAAGTCCATGTACGAACCCAAGGCCAACCGCGCCGACGGTTTTTCTCAGACTTCCGGCCGCAGGTAACCGACCCGTGACACGACCCCGCGTTTCATCACTTTTTACGAGCCGGTGGCTCGCCTGGGGGCCTGCAACCGCGTGCCTTTGGGCGGCGCTCATTGCAGGGGCCTGCATGGCGCTTGCCAGCGGCGGCTTTCCTGTGGCCGTCGCTGACGTTCTTGCGGCGCTGAAAGCCTGGGTGACGCAGGGGCCGCGACCCGATGAAACAATTTATTCGGTGGTTGTGAACGTAAGACTCCCCCGCGTCATTCTCGCGGTGGCGGCGGGCGCGGGGCTTGCGGCCGCGGGAGCGGGCTTTCAGGCGCTTTTTTCCAATCCCCTTGCAACCCCGGACACACTGGGCGTTGCGACCGGCGCAGCTTTCGGCGCGGTTTTGGGGATTCTGCTGGGGTTTGACGCGGCACTTGTGCAGGCTGCGTCCCTTGCGACGGGCCTCGGGGCCGTGGTGCTTGTCTGCTTTGTAAGCCGCATCCGGGGACAAAGCTCGATTCTGATGCTCATTCTCTCGGGCCTGGTGATTGCGGCGCTTTTTTCCGCCTTAATCAGCCTTGTGAAGTTTGTAGCCGATCCCCAGGACATGCTCCCCTCGATTACCTTCTGGCTTATGGGAAGTCTCACGGGGGCCACGATGGAAACGCTGTGGCTGGGGCTGCCGTTTATCCTTGCGGGCTCCGTGGTTCTTTATTGCCTGCGCTGGAAGATGAATGCCCTGTCGCTACCTGAAGACGAAGCGCGGTCGCTGGGGATTCCGGTGACGCAGTTAAGAATCGCGGTCATTGTGGCAAGCACCATGATCACGGCGGGCGTGGTGAGTATGTGCGGACTGATCGGCTGGGTGGGGCTTTTGATCCCCCACTGCGCGCGGCTCATGTTCGGGGCAGACAACTGCCGCGTGATTCCGGCAAGTTTCTTAATCGGCGCGCTTTTTGTGCTCGCCGCCGACACCACGGCGCGGTGCGCCGCGGAACTTGAAATTCCGGTTTCGATTCTGACCGCCGTGATCGGCGCGCCCCTTTTTATCCTTTTATTACGCCGCACGGGCCTTGTGAGGTGATGCGCCATGCAGTTTGACGTCTCTCACGCCTCCTACGGCTATCCGGGCAGTTTCCGCGAGGTCCTCACCGACATCAATTTTTCCTTTGACTGCCGCGGGATTCTGAGTATCCTCGGCCGCAACGGTGCCGGGAAAACGACGCTATTGAAGTGCATGCTCGGATTAAGGCGCTGGAAAAGCGGGGCGTCCCTTATTGACGGTACCGACATCCGTACCGTCCCCGCGCGTACCTTCTGGCAGCGTGTGGGGTACGTTCCGCAGGCCAAGCCCGCGAGTTTCATCTACAGCGTTCTCGATATGGTGATGCTCGGACGCAGTGCCCGCCTCGGACTTTTTGCCAAGCCCTCGGAAAAAGACCGGGAAGCGGCGTTTGCGGCCCTCACAAAAACCGGAATCGCGCACCTTGCGGACAAACTCACCAACGAAATCTCCGGGGGTGAATACCAGCTTGTGCTCATTGCCCGGGCGCTCGCGGGAAACCCTGAACTTCTGGTGCTTGACGAACCTGAAAGCAACCTTGACTTTAAAAATCAGCTGCGGGTCCTCACGGTTTTAAGAGAACTCTCGGAAACCCTCGGAATCGGCGCCGTCATCAACACGCACTTTCCGGCTCACGCGCTTGAAATCAGCACAAAGACGCTGGTGCTGATGCCTGACGGCACGCACCGCTTCGGCTTTACGCACAATGTGCTTACCGAAGAAACGCTCTCCGAATCGTTCGGGGTGGGCGTGAAAATTCTCCCCGTCACGATTCCGGAACGCCCGGATTACGTCTGTGTGGCGGCGTTTGATGCGGCACTAGAGAGGAAACAGTGATTCTGCCCGCAGCGTACGCGCTGTGGACACGGAGGAATCCGTCAGGAGGCGGGCTTCAGGTCAGAGGGTACGGCCGGATGCGCGTTTTCATGGTCGGCCGCCAAGGGCGCAGCGGAAACCGGATTGGGCGCAGCATCCGCAGCCTCTCTTGCCTGACGGTGCCTGAATGAGGACTTCGGGCAGTTGGTGGGATCGGTGCAGTTGTACGGAACGCCGCGGCGGATCTCGATATGCACTTCCATAATCTGCTGACGCAAGAGGCGCCTTTCATCGTCCGAGAGTTTTCGCTGCGGGCGGTTGGCGGCGGCCTCAAGAAGCCGTGAATCGATCACAAAACGGCGCTTGATGATGCGCTTTTCATCCTCAGTGAGGCCCTTTTCAAAAACCTTGCGTTCCGCCCGGTTCATCTGCCGCCACTGAAAGAGGCGCTGCTCGTGGGTGAGCATCGGCCAGAGCGCCTGGCGCTCGGCGGGCGTCATCGCCTCCCAGGAGACGACGTTTGCGGCCCCGGTCTTTGCCTCAGGCTCAGCCTGACGCACTTCCTGCGCGCAGACCGCCATGGAGCAGCAGCCGCACACAGACGAGGCAATGAGCACGAATTTTTCAAAAACACGCGAGACCACGGTGGGGCAAGTCCTTCTGTGCCGTTTCGATGGGCGTAGCTTACCTCAGTTAAAACTTTTTATTAGAAGTGCGCCCGTCTTTTTTACGCAACAAAGCCGCAGAATTTGTAACAGACGTTTTTTCCGGGCAGGCAATCGAATTTGTAACAGGCACAATTACCCCTACGACAAAGAGCGGATCCCGCTTTTTCCGGAGTCGTTTCCTGCAGATACAGCAGAAACCCCGGCAAGCCCGTCCGCCGCACATAGGAGTTACAGGCATCATGGCAGAAAATGAACAGCGCACACCCAAGGTTTTGGTCGTGGACGACGATCCGCGCCTTCGTGACCTGCTGCGCCGCTACCTCGGCGAAAACGGCTTTTCCGTAAGCGTCGCGGAAAACGGCCAGGCGATGAACCGCATCTGGCTGCGGGAACGCTTTGACGCGCTCATTCTCGACCTCATGATGCCCGGCGAAGACGGCCTGCAGATTCTCCGCCGCCTGCGTGCCGGCAAGGATATGACGCCCGTGATCATGCTCACGGCGCGCGGCGAAGACGTTGACCGCATCGTGGGGCTTGAACTCGGTGCGGACGACTATATCGCCAAACCCTTTAATCCCCGTGAGTTGCTTGCCCGCATCCACGCCGTGCTGCGCCGCCGCCCCGCCAAGGACCAGCCCGGCGCGCCGAGCAAGGAAAACATCGTGGTGCGCTTCGGCGACTTTGAGCTTGACCTCGGCCGCCGTGAACTCCGCAAAAACGGTGAACTCATTGCGCTCACGACCGGCGAATTTGCCGTGATGAAGGCCTTTGCCCGTCACCCCAAGGTGCCGCTTTCCCGCGACAAACTCATGGAAATGGCCCGCGGCCGCGAGTACGAAGCCTTTGACCGGTCGCTTGACGTTCAGGTCTCGCGCCTTCGTAAGCTCATTGAACCCGATCCCGCCAAGCCCCGTTATCTGCAGACGGTCTGGGGTCTGGGCTACGTCTTTATTCCCGACGATACGGCTTCGGGTAAAGACGGCGTAAAACCCGAAACAAAGTAACGGTTATACTCAGACGGGATCCTCACAAGGATCCCGTTTTTATCTCAATCAGACGCACACCGTGGCAAAACTCTCCGCTCCGCCCGCGCCAAACCTTTTCTGGCGCACCTTTATTCTCATGATGCTTCTCATCATCTTCAGCGTGATGGGATGGCTTCAGAGTTTCCGTGTGTTAAACGAAACGCCCTATGCGCTCGGAACCGCGCAGCAGATCGTCTCGATGGCAAACCTCACGCGCTACGCGTTGATTTCCGCCGACCCCATCTACCGGCCCGACCTGCTGATGGTGCTCGCCAAGCGCGAAGGTCTCCGGATTCTGCCGCGTGAGGCCGACGACAAAATCGTGCCGCTTTCAGAAACCTTCAATTACACCCGCAGCAACATCGCCGACGTCGAAGCCATCGTCCGCGCTGAACTCGGAAGCGACACGATTCTCGCAAGTGAAGTCAACGGCCGCAGCGGCCTTTGGGTGTCAATCTCGATTGACGGGGACAACTACTGGCTCAAAACGAACAGCTCCCTCATTGATCCCCCGTACGGAAAAACGTGGCTCTGGTGGGCCCTGGCTGCGCTCGTTGCCAGTATCCTGGGTGCCACGGTCTTAACGCGCCGCCTCATTGCTCCCTTGAATCAGCTCTCTGAAAATGCCAAAGTTTTTGGGCGCGGCCTTGTCCCTTCAAAGCTCCCCGAAGACAGCGGTCCGGAAGAATTACGCGAAGTCAATTCAAGCTTTAACCGCATGGTGCAGGATATCGTCCGTATGGAGCAGGACCGCGAGGTGCTTTTGGCCGGCGTTTCGCACGACTTAAGAACGCCGATCACGCGTCTGCGGCTTGAAACGGAAATGGCAAGTCTCCCTGAGGATACGCACGCCGCGATGGTAAGCGACCTTGAGCAGATGGAAATGATCGTGAACCAGTTTGCGGCCTACGCGAAGCGAAGCACACAGCCCTTAGAGCGCGTCAACCTCTCCCAGACCGTGCTGCAGTACATCAAAACGGCGCGCGTTGACACGGACCCCGCCGTCAAGATTGAAAAGCTTGATGTCGAGCCCGACATCGTCGTGACGGCGCATCCGCTGGAACTCTCGCGCGTCGTGCAAAACCTTATCAGTAACGCCCAGCGCTACGGGCGAAGCGACGATGACCGGCTGCATTTAAGCGTCACGGTGAAAAAAGACCGCACAACCGCGCTTCTTGTCGTAAGCGATCAGGGCGAAGGCCTTGACATGAAGCAGGCTGACCGCGTGATGCGCCCCTTTGAGCGAGGTGACGCCGCCCGCACGGGGGTTTCAGGCACCGGCCTGGGCCTCGCGATCGTCGACCGGATCGTGCGGCGCTCAAGCGGCACCGTGACGCTCTCGGTCACCGAACCCCACGGGCTTACGGTTACCCTCAAAATCCCGCTTTACGGGCAGAAAAATGCCGGCGAAACGCCGGCCCCCAATGCCCAGGAGAAGCCCCCGCAGACGGTGGTGTGATTTCCAGAGAAAACTCACGGGCTCCGCAGCTAAAAGCGGAGCCCTTTTTTCTCTTAGGCTTTGCCGTTAAGACGCGTCACAATCCCTGTCATCACCTGAAATGCCACGGGAAGGCTCTTTTCGTCCTGAATTTCAAAGTCGGAACGATGGTGTCCGTGGTGTTTGCAGCCGTAGATGAAGTACACGGCCTTGGCGCCCTTTTGCTGCGCGCGGCGCATCAGAAGCGAGCAGTCTTCGCTGCCGCCCTCGCCCTGGAGCATCCGGCTGGTAAGCCCCGGAATAGCGTTGACGACAGTAGCCACCAGGTCCGCGGCTTCAGGGCTTGCACGCATATCAACGGCTTCGCCCGCCTTAATCATCTTGCCTTCGACTTCGTAGGATTCAGCCACACCCTTCACAATGCTTTGAACGCGCTCTGTCATCCACTCGTTGATTTCGCCGGTGGCGCCGCGCACCTCGGCCTGCATAAAGGCGTGCACGGGCGTGACGTTGCGGCCTTCGCCCGCCCTGAGCGTACCCACGGCCACACGGGTGTCACCCTCGCCGTGACGGGGAATGCCCTGCATCATGAGCGCGCAGGCAGCCGCGGCCATCAGGGCGCTTCTGCCTTTTTCGGGGTCGGACCCCGCGTGGGAAGCGCGGCCCGTAAAGGAAATATCGATCTTGGTGGTCGCCAAAAAGCCCTTTTCCACCACGCCCACTTCACCCGGAGCGCAGTCGCAGCCCACGTGCGCGCCGAAGAACCAGTCAAGGTCGTCAGCCACACCGGCTGCGGTCATGGCGCTCGCGCCGCGCGTACCTTCTTCAGCGGGCTGGAAAATGAGGCGGATTTTTCCGGTGAGGTCATCTTTATGGTCGGCAATCCAGTGCGCAAGCCCCAGACCCGTTGCCGTGTGGCCGTCGTGGCCGCAGGCGTGCATGAAGCCGTCACGCTCGGAGGCAAACCCGCAGGCGGCGGGAACGTGCGAGGCGTCCTTGGATTCGGTCACAAGCACGCAGTCCATGTCAAAGCGGAAACCCACGGCGGGACCGGGGCGCCCCGTGTCAAATTCCGCAACGGCACCGGTGTAGCCGCCGAGACGGTCCAGGAAAGCCTGAGGCACGCCGTGCTCCAAAGCACGCTTCTGAGCCTTCTCAACGAGATCCGGGTTACGACCGAGGACGTGTTCCGGATCGATCACATCACGGCCCGCCTTAATCTTAAAAACCCCGTACTTTTCAAGCGTTGAAACAACGCGGTACGTGGTTTCAAACTCCGTCCACCCTTCTTCGGGACGGCGGTGAATCGCACGGCGGGTTTCACAGATCTCGCGGCTGTAGTCTTCAAGATTGGCCATGATGCTTCCTTTCTGGCAAAAAAAGTAAATCAAGGTCTTTATGCTACGCCGATGCGCGCTCAAGAGAGAGAGACCGCGGACTCAGGCCGTCAAAGCGGCTTTGCGAGTTCAATCAGCATCATCTGCGTTTCTGCGCCCTCATCGGTGCGCGGCACAAACTTAAATTGTGCGTCGCTCGGGTTGCCGAGGTGCGTCACGGCACCGTTTTCCTCGCGCACGTAGTCCTGCGGAGCGTGAGCTCTGCCCGCGCGGCTTTGGGCCTTCACGTCAATGCCGAATTCGTTGTCGCTTACAACCGCAATGGTTTTGCGGTCCGGGAGCACCGCAAGGCCCTCGGCTTTTTTCGCGCTCCAGCCGTGGTTTTCAAGCGTCATGATGACTTTTTTGGCCACCATGCCGCGGGTACGGGGTTTGAGTGCCGCGAGTTTCTGCGGGCTTAATTTGTCAATCGCCCGCACGCCTTTAAGGCTTCCCGTCACAAGGCGCGTCACCCACTGCCCCGTTTTCGCCTCACCCTGCTCAATCAGCAAAAACCTGTCTTTACCGAGCGAGGCAATATCCCCGATTTTCACGTCATCGGGATTTTTCCAGAAATTCTTTTCCAGAGGCCAGGCGTACTGCACGGAAACGCGCTTTTTCTCGTCAAAAATAAGGGCCCGCACGAAATGCTCACCGGGCAGAGCCCCCTGCATGACACCCAGAACACGGCCGTCGGGCATCACGGAGACCGACTCAAAACCGCGGTCAACGCGGTGCGCACCGTAAATCGGCGGCAGCCCCGAGCCCGGCGCATAGCAGCGCATCATTTCCCCTAGGCTGTTAAAGCGGCAAAGGCTCGGCCCGTATTCGTCTGCGATCCACCAGCCCCCGCCCTTACGCACCGCCGCCATCCCTTCGGGATCAAGCGTAACGCGCCCGGGCTTAAGGACCTTATTGTCAATCGTCATCGCGACTTCAGAATAATTGACCGGGGGAACGGTGCTCACGGGATGTCCTTCGTTATCGGACAGGGGCACCATTCCGAAGACAACAGCTTTACCGTCTTTGACGCGAAGCCGCACGATCTGCGGAGGAAATGCCGGATCGGCAAAGTAGCGGCCTCTCACGAGCTCGCCGTTGCGGCGCACCTTCGGAGCCGTCGTATTGGGGCCCCGGTCCGTGATACCGTCAAACAACAGCGCGCCGTCACGGGTCTGTCCCCGAAACGTGATGCACGAGCAGATTGCCACCGGAATCGTGAGCGACTCAGAACTTGCTGCATCGGCAAAAACGTCGGTGGTGGGCCCGGTAATATCAAGCAGTGTCGCAGACTTCACCCGGACGGCATCGGCCGCTGAAGCTTCCTGAGCACACAACAGGGCGGCAGAAAGCGCTGTCAGAATCCGGATGAAAGGCATGATCACTCCTTAAACAATACGAAAAAAATCCCGGCCTCATCGTTGGTTTGACTCAGCCGGGATTTTTGCGGCAGTGCCGCGGATTTTAGCCGAAGACCATGCCTCAGAAGGCCTTCCCCTCGGCCTTCGCCTTGGCGGCGTCGCCCGCCAGCACCCACGTAATCGACGTCTCGTCGATCATGCGCTTCAGAGCCGCGTTGACGTCAGCGACGGTCAACTTTTCCACCGCATCGTCAAAGGCCTTGCTGTAGGCAAAGGTCTTACCCATTGCAAGGAACCCAAGCCACCCCTGCGCAAGGTAATCGTCCTGTGCGCGGTTGACGGCCCGGCTCTGCAAAAGCCCCTTCTTTGCCTCCTGCAGTTCCTTTTCCGTGACGCCGTCCTTCAAAATCCGGGCGATTTCCTCACGGGCGCAGAGTTCGGCGCGCGCAAGGTTCTGAGGTGCCGTGATCGCAAAAAGCGACCAGAAGGCGCGGTCCCCGAACTTCGGGAGCATCACGCGGCTGCCGACCCCGTAACTTAAACCTTCCTTCTGGCGCAGACGGTCAACGAGGCGGTTCGAAAGCCCCGTGCCGCCGCCCAAAATCCAGTCGGCCGTGACCATCGCGGGAGAGGCTTTATCCTCGAGGTTCGCCTTAAAGTCCACGCGCGCCAGAAGCACTGCGTTTTCCTTGGCGGGCGTATCAATCACGATGCGTTCCCCCTTCACGGGCTTAAATTCGGCGTACCAGCGGCTCCAGGCGGTCTTTGCGTCCGCAGGCTTTTTCGCGGCAAGCGCTTTTTTGAGAGCAGCCTTAACCTCTTGGGCGTCAAAGTCGCCGACCACCGCCACTTCTCCGTTGGTGGTGGCGACGGCGCGCTTATACCAGTCGTAGAGCGCATCCCGCGTCACGGTCTTAAGCCCCTCGACAGTCTCAGCCGTTGTCATCGCGTTACGGGGGTCACCGGCCGGATAGGTCGCAAAGTGCTTTAAAAGCGCATCGCGGCCCAAGGTCACCGGATCATCGCTCTTACCTTCAAGCATCGTCACCATCTGGCGCACAAGCTGCGTGACTTCTTTTTCGGGGAAGGTGCTTGCGGACGTGAGTTTCCCCATGAGTTCAATGACTTTCACTACGTTTTCGCGCGTCGTCGTAAACGTGAGCACATCGCCCTGCACCTTGAGTTTGGTAAGTTCGTCCGAAATCGCGGTGCGGTCCATGTCAGCCGTGCCGCGCGAGAGCATCGGTTCGATGAGCGTGTCAAGCAGGCGGTTACCGCGCACGGCGTCAAGGTTGGCGTAATTAAAGTGCGTCATGACCGTAACCGTACGGCCGCGGGTCTTTTTGGGTAAAAGCGCCGTCTTGATGCCGTTGATTGTGAGGCGCTCGGTGCGCGCGTCAATATTGGCATGACTCACGTCAAAGGCTTCGGCGGTGTCGCCCTCTTCCTTAAACGAGGCGTTTTTCAGAACGTCTTCAAGTTTGGGCGTCACCATCACCGGAGCGCGCTCGGGCTTATCGTCCGGAATAAAGGTCCCGACCACGCGGTTGTCGCGCACAAAGTAGTCCGCGGCGGCTTTGTTTACTGCAGCAGGCGTCACCTTCGCGGTCATGTCGCGGTCATGGAAAAAGAGCCGCCAGTCACCCAAAGCGATGTAGTCGGAAAGATCCACCGCAAAGCTTTCGGGGTCTGAGAGCGTGCGCTCGTAGTCGGTGGCGGCTTCGGCCAAAGAGAGCTTCACTTCGGTTTCGTCCGCAGGCTGCGATTTAAACGCTTCTTCCACGGTCTTAATGAGCATCTCGCGCGCGCGGCCGATGTCGTCGCCCTTTTTCACCATGGCGCCGAACATCACAAAGCTCGGGCATTTGGAGGACATCGCCCAGCCGAAGACCTGACCGGCCATGCCGGTTTCAACGAGGGCCTTATAAAGGCGGCCGCGGGGAGCGTTGGAAAGCACATCCACCGCTGTTTCCACGGCGTTGATGTCAGACGCTAACGCAGACGGTATGCGGTAGCCCACGGCAACGAGCTGCGACTCACCGGGCCTACGGATTTCAAAGGTGCGCGGGCCGTCGGCAACGGGTTCAACGGTCCACTCGGCAGGCAATACGCGCGTCGGGCGCGGGATCTTGCCGAAGGTTTCCTGAATCCAGCCCAAGACCTTCGTTTCATCAAAGCGCCCTGAAACCGTGAGAACGGCGTTATCGGGCTGATACCACTTGCGGTAAAAGGCCTGAATGTTTTCAATCGGCACGTTTTCGATGTCGCTTCTCGCACCGATCGTGTTTCTGCCGTAGGCGTGCCAGTCAAAAAGAACGCCCTGCATGCGCTTAAGCATCACGCTTAAGGGCTTATTTTCCCCCATCTCGTATTCGTTACGGACCACGGTCATTTCCGTGTCGAGATCCTTTTTGGCGATGAAGGAATTGGTCATCGCGTCCGCGCTCCACCCGAGAGCCCAGCGCATGTTGTCGTCGTTTGCGGTAAAGCTCACGAAGTAGTTGGTGCGGTCAAGCCACGTGGTGCCGTTCATGCGGAAACCCCGGCGCGTGAATTCACGCGTCGGATCGGGGTAGTTTTTGCTCCCCTTAAACATGAGGTGCTCCAAAAGGTGCGCCATGCCGGTTTCACCGTAATTTTCATGGCGCGACCCCACCAGATACGTGGTGTTCACGGTTGCCGTCGGTTTACTCTGATCGGCAAACAAAACGACCTTGAGTCCGTTGGCGAGTTCGTAACTTTTGATTCCTTCAACAGTATGCACGGCCTGGGGCAAAGCCGGCGCAGCGGCACCGGCAGCCCCCGCCATCGCAGCACACGCGGCTGTCGTCATGATGAGAGATTTCAATCCTTTAAACATGGAGTGGCGTTCCTGAACGGTTTTTACACGCTTCTCCCCTTACCGGGGAAACATGTCCGGGACAATAGAGCCCGAAACCGGTTTGAAACGCGATAATAAGAAAAAATCGGTGAAGGTGTGTTACAGAAGCGCTTCCCGCGCGTGCGGCCCGCCTTTGGGCCCGATAGAATCCGGCCGTTCTGAGGATTCTTTCCCTTTTGTACTTCACCGAGCAGATGCACCGTGAAACTTTTATTCGATCTTTTTCCCGTCATCCTCTTTTTTGTCACGTTTAAGTTCGGCCAGAGTAACAGCACCGAACTCGCAGCGTGGCTGCAGGGCTTTTTGGGCGGCGCCACTGACCCCGAACAGGCACCCGTGCTTGCGGCAACGCTTGTGGCGATCGTCGCGTCCGTCGTGCAGTTCGGGATTGTCCTTGCCCGCGGTAAAAAGCCTGAGCCCATGCTCTGGATTTCGCTCGTGATCATCCTTGTGTTCGGGTCACTGACGCTCCTACTTCACGACAGCACCTTTATTAAGGTTAAGCCCACCATTCTTTACTGGGTCTTTGCGGCGATTCTCGGGTTTGCCGCGATTACGGGCCGTAATTTCCTCACAAAGCTTCTCGGGAGCCAAATAAAACTCCCCGAAGCCGCATGGAAAAAGATGCAGATTGCCTGGATTCTTTTCTTTTTTCTCACCGGGGGGCTCAACCTCTTGGTTGCCTTTCTCTGCGAAACGGAAACCTGGGTGAATTTCAAACTTTTCGGCATCCTCGGTCTGACACTCATTTTTACAATTGCCCTCGGGTTCTGGATCACGCGGATCGCGGCGGCAGAACAAAATAACGGCCAAGCTGAGGGCTGATGCCGCAGAAGGCCTTCTGTCCCCGGCTTTTTATTCGGAAACACAAAAATGAAACTTAAAGCACTGGTTTTTGCTGCCGCCGCTGCGGCCCTTACGACGACAACGGCTTTTGCCGCCACTCAGGCCTTCCGTGTGAACGGTGACCTCATCACCAAGACCGAACAGGAAGACATGATCAAGGCTGCCACGGCCCGCGGTCAGCAACGTACGGAAGAACTCGAAAATCAGGTGAAGCAGCTTCTCACCCAGCAGTCCGTGCTCGTGCAGGAAGCCAAAAAGCAGCGTCTTGACCGTAAAAGCGACGTGCGCCGCGCCATTGAACGCGCCCGTGAATCGATTCTGATGCAGGCTCTTGTCGAGGACTACCTCAAGAAGAACCCAGTGCCCGAAAGCGATGTGCGCGCGCTTTTTGACGCCGAAAAGAAGCGCTGGGGCGACACGGAAGTGCAGGTGCGCCATATCCTCGTGAAGGATCAGGCCACGGCCGAAAAGCTTTTGAAGGACCTTAAGGGCGGTGCGGACTTTGCCAAGCTCGCTAAGGAACAGTCCGTTGACACCCAGGAAAACCGCAACGCCGGCGGCCTTATTCCCTGGACAAGCGCCAACCTCTTTGACAAGGACTTTGCCGCGGGTTTTGCCGGTCTTAAGGCCGGGGAACTTGCCAAGGCTCCCGTGAAGTCGCGCCTTGGCTGGCACGTTGTGAAGCTTGAAGGCAAGCGCGCCGCACAGCGCTTTGCCGACTACAACGCCTGGGCGCCGCAGTTTAAGCAGCTCCTTGCGCAACAGAAGGTTCAGCAGTATGTCGCTGGCCTTGTGAAAAAGGCCAAGGTCACACCCCTGAAGTAACACATCACGTATTGACGTAAAAAAACCGCTCCGGGAATTACCCGCGGGCGGTTTTTTGTTGCGCCTGTTGCAAAAATTCCACAGCGCCAGCATGCGCTCCGGCGGGAACAAAAAAGGCTGTTTTGCATCCCCTTCGTATCGTTTTCCGGCAGGGCTTCGCGCCTACTGCACAATGGCTTTGCGCTGTATCGGCTCAAATTTTTCAGCCGGCATTGGGCAAACCGCAAAGTCATAGCATTTTCTCTATGGACGAAACGAGACTCATTATCAGATGCTATTTCAGACAGGATTCGAATTCTTAAATAGGAATCGTTCTCATTACAATTTCTCACATGCTTAACAGGAGCTGAAAAATTTCGCCTGCCTGTTACCCAGATTCGAATTCTCTCCCCTATCGATAACGGAGCAATTTTTTTCATTATGAAGACCGCTTTTAAGATGACTCTGGCAGCAGCTGCTGCCGCTCTCGCGATGACCTCTGTGCAGGCCGCGAGCGTTTCTCTGTACGGCTCGATCTCCACGGGCGTTGTTGTCACGGGCACCGATAAGCTCACCACGGCCGGTGCTATTGATCAGGACCGCACCACGACGACCTCCATGGAAAACGCATGGTACGGCGACTCCATTTGGGGTTTGACCGGTGAAGAAGAACTCGGCAACGGCTGGAAGGTGGGCTTTACCCTCGAAAACAGCTACGAGTCTGATACGGGTGCCTTGGACGGCGACCTCTTCGGCAGCCAGGCCTACCTGAAGGTTACGAACGACGTCGTGACGGTTGCAGCCGGTAACATCGGTGCTTTGGACAGCGCCGGCGGCGACTTTGATCTCGTGGGTGGTTTTGATCCCCTCGAAGCCGCGTTCGGCGTGGGAGGCATGGGTGCTTTTGCTACGCGCGACGCCACCTACACCAACGCATTCGTGCTCTCTGTTGCTCCGGTTGACGGTCTCACGGTTTCCGCCATGGGTTCCTTCGGTGATGACGACAGCACCCACGAATGGGACAAGAACGACCACTACTACGCTTTGGGTGCCCTCTATGAAAACGGCCCCCTGGCTGTTGGTCTGACGGGCTCCATGAACGTTTATGACGCTGCTAAGCAGGAAGCCGGCGCCAAGGCTCCGGACAACAGCTACGCCGTTACGTTTGGCGCATCCTGGGACTTTGAAGTTGTAAAGCCCATGTTCATGTACCAGCACACGGATAAGAACCAGGCTTTCCAGGATGTTGCTTTTACCAGCGAAAAGGGCATCAAGGCCGACAGCTTCCTTTTGGGCGCCACCGCTCCCCTGGGTAACGGCAGCCTGATGGCTTCCGCTCAGTACCTGAAGATTACTGAAAAGACCTCGGGCGACGACGGCAAGGCCTTTATTCTCGGTGTGGCTTACGCCTACAACTTCTCTGAACGTACGGCTCTCTACATGGGTGCCACCTACGCCCAGGGCAGCGACGGCCTTGACAAGGATCTCTCTGCAACGGATCCCCAGGCCTTTAAAGACTTCCGCGGTACCTACAACGGCTACCAGTTCGGTGTCGGTCTGAACCACACGTTCTAACCCTTTCCTCCTGAGCAGTCTCCGGGCTGCTTACCTTTGGAGTATCTCCTCCCCGCGGTACCTTCGGGAACCGCGGGGCTTTTTTCGCTCGGAATGTCCTTCTTCAGAACGAGGAAAAAACGGCACTGTTGTATCCGAGACTACTTACTGCTACTTCTTTTGAACTAATCACAGCGGACAAATACCTCCGCTTTCCCATCCCTTCGGTCAGGATGATTTAGGGTGAGCAAAAGATTTGTAATTAGCCGATTGAAATTCATTATAAAGCCCTGAAAACACTGCTTAGAATCAACGCATCAGTTAACTCAAATGCTGCCTGAAATCCGCCGGCGGGGCGCTCCTCACGGAACTCCCCCACGGTGTTTTATGACGGCACCCCACTTTTCCTGATGCCTGCCTCAGCCTGAGACCGGTACCCGGAATGAGCCAGGAGACCACTCTTATGATGGAAACTCAATACGAAGCACTGCGCCGGCAGGGAATCAGCCGCCGCAGCTTTCTTCAGTTCTGCTCGCTGACGGCTGCAAGCCTGGGCTTAGGCAGCGCAGGCGCCAAGGACATTGCCGAGGCCTTGCAGACGAAGCCCAGAACGCCCGTTGTGTGGCTGCACGGTCTTGAATGCACCTGTTGCACGGAGTCCTTCATCCGCTCCTACCATCCGCTGGCCAAAGACCTTGTGCTGAGCATGGTAAGCCTTGACTACGACGACACCATCATGGCTGCCGCGGGGCATCAGGCCGAAGAAGCCCTTGAAGAGACGATTGAAAAATACAAGGGTAACTACATCGTAGCCGTCGAAGGCAATATTCCTCTCGGAAACGACGGCACCTTCTGTGTGCCGGGCGGCGAAATTTTCCTTGAAAAGATCAAGCACGTCTGCAAGAACGCCAAGGCCGTGATCGGCTGGGGTTCCTGCGCATCCTGGGGCTGTGTGCAGACCGCCAAACCCAATCCCACGAAGTCGGTGCCGATTACCGAAGTGATCACGGATAAGCCCGTGGTTTTGGTGCCGGGCTGCCCCCCGATTCCGGAAGTGATGACGGGTGTGATCACCTACATCCTCACCTACGACAGACTGCCCCCCTTGGACCGCCTCGGTCGTCCGAAGATGTTCTACGGTCAGCGCATTCACGATAAGTGCTACCGCCGTGCACACTTTGACGCGGGCCAGTTCGTTGAGAAGTTTGACGACATCGGCGCCAAGCTCGGCTACTGCCTCTATAAAGTCGGCTGCAAGGGACCGACGACGTATAACGCCTGCTCTTCGATCCGCTGGAACGAAGGTCTGTCCTGGCCCGTTCAGTCCGGTCACGGCTGCATCGGCTGCTCGGAAAACAACTTCTTTGACAAGGGGAGCTTTTACAAGCACGAACCGGATATCCTGCCGCCGATGTGGGGCGTGGAATCCACCGTCGACAAGGTGGGGCTTGCCACCGTCGCCGTCGTGGGCGTTGCCGCTGCCGCGCATATTGCGATGAGCGCAGTGAGCCAGGCCCGCAGCAAGAAGAACAATAAGGATTTGGGAGAAGCTAAATGACACAGTCTCAAAACACCCGCCGCGTCGTTGTTGATCCGCTGACGCGCGTTGAAGGCCACCTGCGCGTGCAGGCAGTGCTCAATGAAAACAACGTCATTGTCGACTCCCAGAGCACGGGCACGATGTGGCGCGGTCTGGAAGTGATTCTGAAGGGCCGCGATCCGCGTGACGCCTGGGCGTTTGTGGAACGTATCTGCGGCGTCTGTACCGGTATTCACGCGCTGGCCGCCGTACGTTCGGTGGAAGACGCAATCGGCATCAAGATTCCGAAAAACGCCAACATCATCCGCAACCTGATGAATGCGACGCTTTACGTCCATGACCATCTGGTGCACTTCTATCAGCTCTCCGCGCTTGACTGGGTGGACGTTGTAAGCGCCCTTAACGCCGATCCCCGTGAGACCGCGGCGCTTCAGCAGAAGATCAGCCCGCGCCATCCGTTGGCAAGCGTGGGCTACTTCCGCGACATTCAGAACCGCTTAAAGAAGTTCGTGGCTTCCGGCCAACTCGGTATCTTTAAAAACGGCTACTGGGGTCACCCGGAGATGAAACTGCCTCCGGCCGTGAACCTTCTTGCCGTGACGCACTACCTTGAGGTGCTTGACTTCCAGAAGGAAATCATCAAGATCCACACGATTCTGGGCGGCAAGAACCCGCACCCGAATTACCTCGTGGGCGGTGTGGCGTGCCCGATCAACATGCACGACACCGGCGCCTCAGGCGTGATGGTGAACGAAGTGACGATGAACTACATGCGCGACATCGCCAAGGCCGCGGTCGACATTGTCTACAACGTCTACCTCCCCGACTTAAAGGCGATTGCAAGCTTCTACCCCGAATGGTTCAAGTACGGCGCGGCTTTGAGCAACAAGAACATCCTCTGCTACGGCGACTTCCCGGAAGTGGCCAATGACTGGAGCGAAAAGTCGATGCTTCTGCCCCGCGGCGCCATCATCGACGGGAAGTTTGACGAAATCCACGACGTGGATCTGCGCGATCCCGAACAGGTGCAGGAATTCGTTGATCACTCTTGGTACAAGTACGCCGACGGTAAGAAAGGCCTGCATCCCTGGGACGGCGTCACGGACCACGCTTTTGAACTTCCCCCGGGCAGCGACGGTACCGCGACGAAGTTTGCGTGGTTGGGCGAAGCGGGCAAGTACTCCTGGATCAAGAGCCCGCGCTGGAAGGGCCACATGATGGAAACGGGTCCCCTGGCGCGCGTCATCATGGGTGTTCAGAAGAACATGCCGCAGTACAAGGAACCGGCTCTGGCGCTTCTTAAAGAACTCAACCTTCCGATGGAAGCCCTCTTCTCCACGCTCGGCCGCCACGCGGCGCGCGCGCTGGAATGCGGCTTTATGGCCGACCTTCTCGTGAAGTACGTCGACGACCTTGTGGCGAACATTAAGGCCGGCGACGAAGCCGCCGCGAACATGGATAAGTGGGAACCCTCGACCTGGCCCAAGGAATGTAAGGGCGTCGGTTTCTGCGAAGCCCCGCGCGGTGCGCTCGGTCACTGGTGCGTCATCAAGGACGGGAAACTCACCAACTGGCAGGCCGTTGTGCCCACCACTTGGAACGCCTCCCCGCGTGATGAAGCCGGCAACCGCGGCGCCTTTGAGAATTCGCTCATCGGCACGCCCGTGGCTGATCCCAAGCGTCCGCTTGAGATCATCCGTACGATCCACAGCTTTGACCCGTGCCTGGCCTGCGCCACCCACGTGTTCTCCCCCGAGGGAGAGGAACTCGTCTCGGTCAAGGTCCGCTAAAGGGGGATTTTTCGTATGAAAATCGATCCCGTCACATATGAAGTCGACGTAGCAGCGGGCACACAGCCCCTCTACGTCTGGGAAGCGCCGGTGCGCATCTGGCACTGGATCATGGCGTTTCTGATGTTCGTCATGATCGCTACGGGCTTTTTGATCGGCGCGCCCCTTGTTTCCAACCTCGGGGACACCTGGATTACGTACGGCTTTGCCTACATCCGGGGTATTCACTTCATTGCAGGCATGATCTTTACGGTGCTCTTTATCGGGCGCCTGTATTGGGGTGTGGTGGGTAACCGCTACTCCCGCATGATCCTGGTGCCGCCGTTATGGAGCCTCAAATGGTGGAAGATGCTCTTTGAGCAGGTGAAGTACTACCTCTTTTTCCGCCCTCAGTCTCCGGAATACGCCGGGCACAATCCGCTCGCGCAGTGTGCAATGTTCTTTATGTTCACGCTGGGCTCGATCGGAATCATCATCACGGGCTTTGCGCTTTACGCGCAGGCCTGGGGGTGGGATACGCACTGGATGGTGCTTTTCGGCTGGGTCTTTGATGTCTTCGGTGACGCGCAGGCCGTGCGCACCACACACCACACGCTGATGTACGTCTTCATCATCTTCTCGATGGCGCACATCTACATGAGTTTCCGCGAGGACATCATGGGCGGCGCGACCACCATCAGCTCGATGACCACGGGTCTGCGTATGTTTAAGGAAGGCGGTCACCATGAGTGAGACGAGGCCTTTTGACCTCACGGTGCTCGGTGTGGGCAATATCCTCTGGGCCGATGAGGGCTTCGGGGTGCGTTGCGTCGAGCACTTTCACCGGGCGTTTCGCCCGATGCCCCGCAGTCAGGTTCTGGACGGCGGCACACTCGGAATGTATCTGCTCGATACCTTCACCTCCACCAAAGATCTTCTGATCTTTGACTGCGCGGACTTAAAGGCTGTGCCCGGGACGCTGAAGGTCTTGCGCGGAGAGGACATCGCGCTTTGGTCTGCGACGAAACTTTCGGCGCACCAGGGCGGTGTGAACGATGTGCTTGTGGCAGCCGAACTTCTCGGCAAGGCGCCCGAGCGCGTCACCGTGATCGGAGTGCAGCCCGCAGAACTCAATGACTACGGCGGCTCGCTCACGGAACAACTTAAGGCCGCGATTGCCCCGGCAATTGATGCGGCCGTCACCGAGCTCACGGACTGGGGCTACGGCCTCACGCGCCGTGAGCCGGGCGAAACGGTTGAACCCTTGGGTGACCGGTCACTAAACGAAGACGTTTATGAAAATGAGCGTCCGAGTGAAGCTGAAGCCTGCCGCGAAGGCGACATCCGCTTTGCGGTGCCGGTGAAGGAGTGACGCGTCATGTGTATTGCTCTTCCGATGAAAGTCACGGCCGTTAACGGCACCACCGTGCACTGTGAGCGCACGGGGCGCGCTGAGACCGCGGACGCGTCGATGGTTGTGGGCCTTATCCCCGGAGACTTCGTGCTCGTTTTCCGCAACGAAGTCATCCGCCGCATTGATGAGACCGAAGCCCATCAGATCGAAGCGGCCCTTGCCTGCGTGGAAGCTGCGATGACCGGAAAAGAAGCTGACACGGATGCCGCATTTGCCGACATTCTTGCCAATACCGGCAAACTCCCGGAGCATTTGGAGAGAATGCGATCAGCCTAAAGCCTTGCGTTATCCTCATTTGACGGTCCTCGTTGTTTCGGCAGCTGAGGACCGTTTCTTTTATCAGAGACTCTTTTCGTCCGCACGAACGTCGCTTTCGCCGACACGGTTGTCGCCCGGCGCCAAATACCTGATTTGCAAACAACCAATCACGCCGGATTTGTACGAAAATTTCGATAAAAATACACTGTTATGTAAAATTTTCGATAACTCTATATTTTTTCCGATATTTAGCAGTCAAAATATATTTTTTCCGGATTAGGCGGAAAACGTGGATACAGGGGCCAACAATGCTTTGCGGATATGCCTTTCTTTCAGATCTTTTTGCGCTTAAGCCGCTTTCACTGGCAGAAAAAGCGCGGACAGATACTAAAGTCAACAAGCTTGTAGCGACTGAATTCGGCCTCCTGGTTCCGCCTAAGATGGCCCCGGCAAATACGGTGTTATCCCACCTTATCTTTTCTACAAAGCATGAAGGCATTAATCTCGAGGTACTGTCGCAGGTTCTGCCCCGTCTGGAGCGTTCCGATCTGCAGGCTGCTTTGGATGCAAAACCAAGCAGTGTTCCCTTAAGGAAAATCGGTTGCCTTTGGGAAAACTTCACAGGTAAAGAGCTTATTTATCCCAAACCGTCAGGCAATTACACAGAACTCTTTGATCCTGAGAAATACTTCACGGGCAAAGACATCCGCATTCCCAAATGGCGCATTATTTTCAATGGCTTGGGATCCTTCGCATACTGCCCCGTTGTCAGAAAAACCAACACACTAGACGACAGCAAGGTAGCCGAACTTTTTACCCGCCTGCACGATACGCTCAACGCTTTGCCGGAAGAGCTGATCTCAAGGACTATCGAGTGGGCCTATCTTTCTGAAACACGCAGCTCCTTTGAAATAGAACGTGAGCTACCGTCGGGAAACAAAGCTGCGCAATTTATGACACTTCTGAAAGCGGCCGCATCATTTGATGCGTTAAACGAAGACATACTTTGCGGCATCCAGAACAAAATTGTCCCTGAATTTCATAACCAGGCAGCATGCTACCGGAACATCCAAAATTGGCTCGGATCACGCTTCGGCCCCTTTTCCGCAACACAGGTTACTTACGTTCCCCCTCCTCCCGAGAATCTGGATGATTTGATGACAGGGCTTCTTAAGGTCGCCAATGAAGAACCGGAGAGTATTAACCCTTTAATCGCTGCTTCGGTTGTCTCATTCGGATTCGTATTTCTTCATCCGTTTTTGGACGGTAACGGTCGCCTGAGTCGTTTTCTCATTCATCAGCAGCTGCTTCACCACAATGCCGTAGCCTCTGACAAGGTTGTGCCTGTTTCGGCTGCATTGCTGCAGCACGAGAGACAATATCTCCATGCCTTGGAAGCGTTCTCTGCCCCCTGCCGTGAGCTTTGGAATGTTACTAAGATAGACGATGACAACTATGACTTCCGTTTCAACGGCTCTCTCTCGGCATACAGGTATTGGGATGCGACGGTGCAATGCGAATTTCTGCTTGCAATGATCAGAGAAATTGTGGATAAGTTTTTCCCGGAGGAAATTCAGTTCCTGCAGCGCTACGACAAGCTTTACCGTGTAATGAACAGTCGCTTCAACGTCATCCAGAAAGACCTTGATGTGTTGGTTGCTTCTGCCGTCAGCGCAGGCAGAGTTTCAAAAAACATTCAGAAGAAATACCAGTACAAAGTCCCGGATGGATTTTTTAACGACCTCGAAGCCGAGCTGGCCGCTGTTCTGTCCGAGGATTAATTCTTCAGGCATCGTTTGACACCTGTTCTTCAAAAAAGTGTGTCGAGCCGAAAAGATGCTGTTCAAAACAGATCTTAAATAAGTGCATTTAATCATTTATGGAGGTAAAAATTGCAACTTTTGCATTTTTTACCTCCACAAACCGCGCTTTTTGCCGCTCGATGGGCTTTCCGCCCAATAATCACCCAGCAAAAAGCCCGACATCTCCAATCAGGAAACATCGGGCTCAGACCGTTCAATTCAGGTAGCCCCAGGCTGCCTGAATCACGGATTACTGCTGCGTGAGTTCAAAAGTCACGATGCGGTTCTTGTCAACAACGTCAAAAAGGTTGCCGCGCTTCACAAGACCTCGGATATCCGTGAATTCAGCCGGAAGGCCGTAAACAGCTTCCACCTTTTCACCAAGAACGTCAATACAGAGAAGCACGTTGAAGTTCTTCGAAACCGCCCAGAGCTTGCCGTTTTCGTAGACCATGCCGGTCACATAGAGTTCACCCAGGCTGCGGTCCTTCTTAAGGTCGGCTGCCGGGATGAATTCGCCGGAAAGCATCCAGTCGCTCATCAGAGCCTTGGAAATGACGAACTTCTTCTTGTTCTTATTGTCAGGCACCGTGGCGGTGAAGACGTAACGGCCGTCCGTGGCGGAAGAATGCACGTAGGAGAACTTCGCGCGTTCCGTGTCGATACGGGCGCGGCCGTAGCCGCCGAGGGCTTCCACCTGATTGCGGCCGGCCGTGAAGTTCGCCCACCCCTTGACGTCGTCGGCCTTATCGTTAAGCCGTGCGCGCAGGATCGACTTATTCATACCCATGAGGACAAAGCCGTCCTTATAGGCGGTGATGCCGACGATATCGAGAACATTCGTGTCAAACCACGGATCCATCTGAGCGGAAACAACGGGCTTCAAAGACTCATCGAGCACCCAGAAATCGTACTTCGAAGCTGCATAGTACTTGCCGTCAATCATCGAAAGCGTATTGATCGGCCGCTTGATGCCGGAAACCGCACGCACGTCCTTCTGAACGAGCTTGCCGGTGAGCGCCACGGGCGCGTTATCCGCATTGTGGTCCCACGTGAGGCCGAGTTTGGCGGTATTGGGGGCATAGGCAAAGTCCGGATCCTTCACGTCGCGCTTACCGAGGAAGTTAATCCCGCCCCACATTCCGTGCCAGCCGTCCGCAGACCACGTCACATACTTTGGGTTAAAGGAGAAGCGCACCGGAGAGCCCTGACCCCAGAACGGAGGCACGCCTGTGGACCACAAGGCCTGGAAGGCGTTGGAGCCGATAATCGCCGCCACAACGATGAAGGCAATCTTGTTAAAGCCAGAAAGCGGACGGAAGGGCTTACCTTTGAATTCTTCGATCAACGCATCAAAGCGGGGCGCGAGGAAGACCGCGAGGCCAAAGAGCATCACCACGCACCAGAAGACGATTTCCGCCCAGAACTGCGTGTGGACACCGAAGATATCCAGACCAAAGCCCTGACCGATGTCGCGCGCAGCGTGGTTGCCGAAATGACGGAAGCTCGAATACAGGCCAAGAGCCGCCATCACAAGCATCATCGCGAGATACTTGGGTTTAAAGCCGTAGCGGACCATGAAGAGCGCCACAACGCCGATGTAGGCCATCTGCTGACGCTGCCCCCAGCAGAGTGTGCAGGGGCTGTCACCGAGGAAGTAACCGAGGATGACGTTGGCAATACCCACCGGCAGCAGGACAATCAGAAGTCCGCCCCAGCAGATGATGTCGTAGAAGGTCTTCGCCTTTTTGATGTCCTGACCGTTCACAGGAAGAGAATAATCTGTCATTTGCACTCCTCCTTAAACGTTGGGCATGCCGAAAATGGCGGTCGAAACGTGGCCCACATACATAAAGACCACGGCAAACCAGCTGACAACCGTCAGCCACCACGCGAGCTTTTCTTTTTCCGGCTTAAAGAGAATCAAAAGCACGGCAATGAAAAGCATCACGAACTCTAAAAATTCCATGATGATTTCCTTTGATGGGATTCAATTTTCGTCAGTACCTACGGCAAAAACCGCAGGACAAATGACGTACAGGGAGCGCGAGTGTATGGCAAGTTCGAATCATTTTCAAACGCCTTTCCGGCGCCATGGAGTCAGCCAAACAGCCGAAGCCGGAAACAGCCGCAACGCGTCAAAATCCGAACTTCACGCAAAGGAACTGTCATGACAAAAACCACACTTGCCGCGCTTGTGTGCTCGGCACTGATCGCGGGCTCTGCTCAGGCCTCCGTCACCATCGAAGGCACAACGTTTGATGACACCTCTGCCGTTGCCGGCCAAAACCTGGTTCTTAACGGCGCAGGACTCAGAAAGAAACTCTTTTTCCGTGTTTACACGGCGGGGCTCTACCTCCCTGCGAAAGCTCAGACGCTAGAGGCCGTTCTCTCGCAGACCGGTGCCGTACGCGTGCGCCTCATTCTCATGCGTAACGTTTCCGCCAAAACTTTTGTGGATGCACTCAAGGACGGGCTTAAAGACAACACGCCCGAAAAGGAACTTGCCGCCATTGACGCAGAAGTCACGCGGCTTATTGCCGTCATGGACAAAATCGGTGACGTTGAAACCGGTGATGCCGTGGACTTTTCCTTTGACGGAAAGGACACGTCCGTGACGCTTAACGGAAATCTTGTGGGTAACGGCATCGGCGGCCGGGCACTTTTTAACGCGGTGCTGAGAATCTGGATCGGCGCTGACGCCATTGACGATACGTTAAAGGCGGGACTTCTCGGGCAGAAGTAACATTTTCCAAACAAAGAAAGCCGCCGGTGGCCGTCTACAATACGGGCACCACACATTTTTGTCCGTAAGCCCGCCCGCAGCGGGCTCATTCTTGCAACATGCCGGAACCCAAATTTCCACACGTTTTTCCGGACGGCTTTCGTTTGCCGGCGCCCGCACAAAAGACCGACCTTACGGCCGACGCGGGCATCAGTCTCGGGCTTTCTGCCGCCGAAATCGTTCGCCGTGCGCGCGCTGAAAAACGCCTTGCGGTCATCGTCTGCGCCGACGCGGGTGACATGATTAAGCTTGCCGACGAACTCACCTGGTTTGATCCGACGCTGAGAGTCTCCGTACTCCCCGACTGGGAGACGCTTCCCTACGACACGATGAGTCCGCACGAGGACCTGGTAAGCGAACGGCTTGAGACGCTTTGGAAACTTGTCGTCAACGCCCAGGCGCGGGAAAAGGGCGCCGAAAGCAAAGCCCACTGCGACGTGATTCTTACGTCGGCCGCAACCGCTTCGCAGCGGCTTGCGCCCCCCTCTTTTATTCTGGGGTCGTCTTTTTTCTACAAAAAGGGGCAGCAACTTGACGTCGGGGTCTTGCGCACCAACCTCGTGCAGGCCGGGTACGGGAGCGTCGAGCAAGTCATGGCTCCGGGCGAATTCTGTGTGCGCGGCGGGATCGTCGACGTCTTTCCGATGGGGTCGCAAGCCCCCTTCCGGCTCGACCTTTTTGACGACGAGATTGAAACGATCCGCACGTTTGACACGGAAACGCAGCGCTCGGGCGACGATATCGACGAAATCCGCATCCTCCCCGGACACGAATTTCCGATGGATGAAGCCGCACGCAACGCCTTTCGCTCAGCCTGGCGCGAAACCTTCCCGGGTGACCCCAATAAGTCCGTTGTGTATAAGGACATGGGACAAGGCATTGCCGCCGCCGGCATCGAATACTATCTGCCGCTTTTTTTCAAAGAAACGGCAACGCTGGCGGACTACCTTCCCGCCGACACCCTCATTGTCTTGTCCGGTGACGTCAATCAGGCCTTAACCCGCTTTCACACGGAAATCACCGACCGCTGGCGTTTCCTCTCGCACGACGAAGAGCGCCCGGCACTTGCGCCCGAACGGATTGCCGATGCGCCGGACGCGTTTTTCACGCATCTTGCGCGCTTTGCCAGGCTCGCGCTTAAAACGCAGCCCGCAGCCGCAGCACTTTCGGTGACCGTGAACCGCAACGCGGCCGACCCCTTTGCAGGGCTCAAGACCTACCTCACGAAGGCCCGCCTCCAGAAGCGCCGCGTTTTAATCTGCACGACGAGCACGGGCCGCACTGCGCGCATTGAGGAAATGCTCGCGCAAAACGACTTCAAGATGGCTTGTGCCGGCAACTTCACGGCGTTTTTGGAAAGTACGGCGCCTTTGATGATGTCCGTGGGGCCTGCGGCCGAAGGCTTTGAAGCCGAAGCCCCCGCCATTGCGCTTATCACCGAAAACGAACTTTACGACGTCAGAGCCGTCAAGCGCCGCTCGCGCATCAAGGATTCCACGACGCGCGTTGAGGCGGTGATCCGTGATATTTCGGAACTTAAACCCGGCGACCCCGTCGTGCATCTTGATCACGGCGTGGGGCGCTTTGTGGGGCTTGAGTCGCTCACTAGCGACGAAGGTCCGTCGGAATTCGTGCGTATTGACTACGCCAACGACGCCAAACTCTACGTTCCCGTGTCGCAGCTGCATTTAATCAGCCGCTACACGGGCGCAGACGCCGAACACGCCCCCATGCATTCGCTCGGGCGCGGCGACTGGGAAAAAGCAAAGAAAAAGGCCGCGCAGAAGGTGCGCGATACGGCAGCGGAACTCTTGAACCTCTACGCCGTACGTGAATCACGAAAAGGCTTTGCCTTTGAAAAGCACGCCAAAGACTATGAAGCCTTCTGCGAGGGTTTTGCCTTTGAGGAAACCCCGGATCAGGCTGCTGCCATTGACGCCGTGATCGGGGACATGCTCGCCGCCAAACCCATGGACCGGCTGGTGTGCGGGGACGTGGGGTTCGGGAAAACCGAAGTCGCGCTGCGCGCCGCGTTTGTGGCTGCAATGAACGGCAAACAGGTGGCGGTTCTCTGCCCCACGACGCTTCTGGCGGAACAGCACGCGCAGACCTTCCGCGACCGCTTTGCCGCCTGGCCCGTAAAGATTGCAGAGCTCTCGCGTTTTAGGTCCGGCAAAGAAACCACGCAGGCGATTGAAGGCTTAAAAGCGGGCACCATTGATATTGCCGTCGGCACCCACAAGCTTTTAAGTGAAAAAGTAGAATTTGCACGCTTAGGGCTCGTCGTAATCGACGAAGAACACCGGTTCGGCGTCAGGCAGAAAGAGCGGCTGAAGGCTCTGAGGGCCGAAGTGGACGTCTTGACGCTCACGGCAACGCCCATTCCGAGAACCCTCGCGATGAGCCTTGAAGGAATCCGCGACTTTTCCGTGATTGCCACGGCCCCGCAAAAGCGCCTTGCGATTAAAACCTTTGTGCGGCGCGAAAACGATGAATTGATCCGCGAAGCCGTGATCCGTGAACTTAAGCGCGGCGGTCAGGTCTATTTTCTGCATAACGAAGTGGACACGATTCAGGCCCGCTTTGAAAGGCTCTCAAAGCTTCTGCCTGAAGCGCGCATTGCGGTCGCGCACGGCCAGATGGGCGAAAGAGAACTCGAGCACATCATGCGCGACTTTTATCAGCAGCGCTACAACGTGCTTCTGTGTACCACGATCATTGAAACGGGGATTGATGTTGCTAACGCCAACACCATCCTCATTCACCGGGCGGATATGTTTGGCCTCGCGCAGCTGCACCAGTTGCGCGGACGCGTGGGCCGCAGCCACCATCAGGCCTATGCGTATCTGATGACTCCGGGCGAAGAAGCGATTACCAAAAATGCCCAGAAGCGCCTGGACGCCATTCAAAACCTCGAAGATTTGGGAAGCGGCTTTTACCTTTCCATGCACGACCTTGAAATCCGCGGTGCGGGTGAAGTGCTCGGGGACGAACAAAGCGGCGAAATGGCGCAGGTGGGCTTTGACCTTTACAGCCAGATGTTGAAAAGCGCCGTAAAGGCTCTTAAGCGCGGCGAAACGCCAGACTTTGAAGCGCCCTTTGCCTCGATGAGCGAAATCAACCTTCATATGCCGGCGGTCCTTCCAGCGGACTATGTGCCCGATGTGGCCGTGCGTCTGGGGCTCTACAAAGAACTTGCAGCGGCCGACAACCTCACCGATCTGGAGCGCACGATTGACGACATCAACGACCGGTTCGGCAGGCTCCCCGATGCCGCCAAGGCCCTCATTGCCGTGCACCGTTTGAGAATTGCCGCGACGCGCATCGGGATCAGCAAGATTGACGCCGCCGACACGGCAATCGTCTTTACGTTTAAGGAAAAGCCGCGGTTTGAACCGATCGCACTCATTAAACTCTTACAAAGCCGCAGGGATCTCAAAATGCTCGGGCCCCAAAAGATGCGCATGACCGCAGCAACCACGGATCTGGAAACAAGGCTCAGAGCGATCCGCACGATCACAAATCCCCTGCTGGCAGCAAGTCCGGAGACAGAATAAATGACAGAAACCATCAAAACCACGGCGGAGCGCCCCTTGCGGCGCAGGGACCGTCAGCTCACCGAAGATGAGGCGCTTCAGATTGTCCGTCACGCCCCGCATGCCGTTTTAAGTACGGCTGACGCCGCGGGCGTTCCCTACGGAGTGCCGGTAAACGCCGTTTACGCCGAAGGCAACGTTTACTGGCACGGGACATTCATGAAAAGCCGCAAGGGCGACAACATTGACGCGAATCCCAAGGTTTCGCTTTGCTTTGTTGCGTACGAAGCGGTGGACGTCCCGGCTTATTCGGTGAATTACGCCAGTGCCGTTTTAGAAGGCACCGCAAGCCGCATCACCGATGCCCGGGAGCGTAAAGAGGCTGCGTTACTGATTTGTGCGCAGCACGTGCCCGGACTCTCGGCTGAACAAAATTCAGCCTACTACGACCGCGAGGGCGACACGGTTGAGGTCTGGAAAATGACCGTGACACGCATTTCCGGTAAGTCCCGCGGCTGGGACAAAATTAAACCGCTGCTGACCCGTTCGTAATCCCAAAAGAAAAAGGAAACCATCCATGCCGGCTCAAAGCAATTTTGTCTGTCTCGCGCCCTTTTTTGACGACGCCTTTATCCGGGAAACACGGGAACTCTTGACGGCGCACGCCGTTCTCACGGGGCCCGGCGTTGTGCGCTTTACGGACGTGACGCCCGAGGAGAGCGTGCGCGACGCTGCGAAGGCAAAAGCGACTGAAGCGCACTGCGACTCAGTCTTTACGCCGGGCGAACTGATGCTCGCGTCCTTTAAGGCCTTTTTCTTTGACATGGATTCAACGCTCGTCACAACGGAAACCTTGGACGAAATGGCGGAAATCTGCGGCACCGGCGAAGAGTGCGCGAGAATCACCGCGGGCACAATGCAAGGGACCATCAAAAATTACGCCGAAAGCCTCAGGGCACGCGTGGCGCTTCTCAAAGGCCACGACGCGCAGGCGCTTGAGACCGTACGGGCACACACAAAAATCAATCCGGGTGTGCCCGAACTATTGAAAGCTCTTCACGCGCACGGCGTTAAAACCTATGTCTTAAGTTCCGGCTTTACCGCGATGACAAAGCCCTTGGCCGAATCGCTCGGCATGACGGGTTACCACAGTAACGTCATCGGCATTGAAAACGGACTCTTTACCGGAGAGGTCACGGGCCCGGATAACGGCCCCATTATCGACGCCGCAGGGAAACTCGCCTTTGTGGAAAAAACGATGAAGGCACTGGGGGCGACGCCGCGCGAAGCTGTCTGCTGCGGGGACGGCAGCAACGACATTCTGATGGTTTCGGCCGCGGGCCTGGGTGTGGGGTTTCGGCCCAAGAAGGTGCTCCGCCCCTACTGCGGCATTACGCTTGATAACTGCGGGTTTGACGCGCTCTTAAAACTTTTTGCCGAAACGGCTCCGCGACTTGAAGCCTACACGGAATAACGCCATGGCGGTGCTCTCCTACTTTCCTGCGGCCTGCGTCTTTACGGTGGAAGTCACCGCGGATGCCCCGGTCGGGCTCACGCTTTATAAAGTTCCCGGGCCCGCGGCCAAAGCTCTGGGAAGCCTCATGGTGAACTGGGGCGACGGCACCGATGAGGCTTTAACCTGCGTTGCGGGCATTGCCGACATTGAGGCGATGGCCGAAGACGACAACTTCACGGCTCTTGCGCACTTTACCCACAGCTACAAAACGCCCGGGCGCTACCAGGTGAGAATCGGCTGCGCGGGCGGGTTTCTGCCGCTTGCGCAACTGCCGGACGAAACGGTTTCCATTGACGCCGCTTTACCCAAACTCACGCGCGGCGAAACGGATGCCCGAGGCCGCGTTTTGCCCTCTGACACCCTGCCGCAGCTTGTAAAACCCGCGGCGGGTGCGGCGCATGCGAAACTCGCGTCCGTCGTACCCGACCTTTTGGCCGCCAACCCCGAGATTTCAGTGCTTGATCACGCATTTGAAGCGGTGTCGGTGACGCACGTCGCGCCGGGCCTTTTTTCGCCGCTCAAATACATCGCGTCGGCCGCGTCCGTTTTTGAAAATTCGCTTCTGACCGAAATTCCCGCGGGGCTTCTTTCAGCCTGTGATGCGGACTCCTACGTGCGCCGCGCCTTTGCGGGGTGCCCCATCTCGCGCATGGCCAATCCCTTTGCTGGCGAGGCGGTACCCTACTGTTCCGAGGAGCTGATGGCAGGCGCTGCTCCGCAGTTTTTTGCGCCCTTTAAGCGCGAAGACAGGCCGGACTTGGGGTGGGTAAGGCCTGACGCCAACGAAACCGACCCTGCCTTTGAGTTTGAGGTAACGGTGAAGGCGGGCGTTGACACACCCGTCGTCCGTTTTTACCCCATGGATACCGCCGCGCCCGGGGACTTTCTCATTGACTGGGGCGACGGCACGTCAGAGCGCATCGCTTTTGAGGCGGCGCCTGAAATCCGGCACACGTGGGAAAAAACCGGGCACTACCGCGTGCGGCTGATGAGCACGATTGCCGAACCCGTGCGGCCCTTCAGGCTTACGGCCTGCGTGCGGCGCATCTATTCGGCCCTGCCGGATTTTTATCCCCGAGACGCCGCGAACTGCGGAGACTTCACAGGGTGGGCCGCGGACTGCCGGGAACTCATTTCCGTTCCGGAGCACCTCTTCCGTGCGATTGCGGGCGACATCCGCGTTTTTGATGAAGCCTTTGCGGGGTGCATCCGCCTTGAAGAAGCCCCCGACCGGCTCTTGGAAGGCATTGCCCCGGACGTTTCCGTCACCGGTGCCTTTGCTTTCTGTAAACGCCTGATGCGGCTGCCTCGCTCCTACGCCGAGCGTAGCCGCAATAAGCGCCTGGACGCCTGGGCCTCGCCCTTGTCTGAGCGAAGCGACACCGAAGGAGAAACGCTGTGAGTAACGACGTACTGACACTTGCCTTGACGGTGCACGAGCGCAAAAAAGACGTTGCCGTGCGGTTTAACCGCGTGGCGCACCTCTCGCCCGAATTAAGCTGGGTGACTCTGACGATTGACGGGGAAAAACGCCGCCTGCAGCTTCGTGAAGACGACGAGTTTGCGTATGTGAAGACCTTTTTAAAGGGCGAACATACGATGACCCTTGACTTCGGGGGCGTCTGGCCCGCAGGGCTTGTGACGTTACCCGAAGAAACCACGGCGCTCACGGAGATTCTCCCGGTGATTGCTGACTGCACGACGCTTGAGCCGCTTGCGGCCGGAAGTCTCACGACGCCGGAGACGCCGCTCACAAACCTCACCACAATTTACGCGAGCTTTTTTGCCCACAACGCGCAGCTTAAAGACCTCACAGGCTTTTTTGCCGGGACCAACTCCCTTACGACAGTTCCCGAGTCACTCTTTTTCCCGCTCATTTACGCGGAAAACTTCACGCGCGTTTTTGCGGGCGCGGGCCTCACGGAAGTCCCCGAGCAGCTTTTTCACGGTAACCCCAGGGCAGCGGACTTCACCGAAAGCTTCAGGGGGTGCGGAAAACTCACAAAACTCCCCGGACGGCTTTTTTCCGCCAACCCCGATGCACTCGTTTTTACGAGGACCTTTGCCGAAACAGGACTCGCGGAACTGCCTGAAAACCTCTTTCAGGGCACAGCCAAAGGCGGATGGTTTACCGAAACCTTTAAGCACACGCCCTTGAAATACGTGCCTGAAGGATTGATGTCGGGGCTCTCCCCCTCCAGCGTTGACGGGATGTTTGAGCCCGCGGAGCGCGCAGAGCGCGATCCGGAATTTTTAAAGGCCGGCCCCGTTTTGCCGCGGGGTTTTCTGCTTGACACCATCCGAAGCGACGGCGTGCCCGTGAAATCACGCCGCAGCCTGTGATTACTTTTTGACGCACGTCCAAAAAGGGCGCATCAGGCAACCGAAAACGGGCTTAATCCACGCGTAAAATCAGAACATTCTTTTACGTGTTGTTACCTATGGGTGGCACCTCCGCCCGTTTTACATTATGTCTGTTTTTGTGATCATTGCCGTTGCCATCATCGCGCTTGTGGTGATGCTCCGGTTTAAAGTACCGCTCGGCCCCGCGATTTTGGGTAGCGGCCTCATCCTCTGGGTCTTCACAAACCCCGCGCCGCACCTTATCTGGGACGCCGCGGTGCAGATGGTGACGCAGTCGCGCACCTGGGACCTGCTGGCAGCCCTTTACTTTGTGGTGTGCCTTGAGATTGAATTGAGAAAAAGCGGGTGCCTCGCCGGTATGGTGGAGTACCTCAAACAGCTCACCCCGAACAAAAAGATTTCGCTTGCAGTGATGCCCGCGTTTCTGGGGCTTTTGCCTTCGATCGGCGGCGCGCGGTTTTCCGCGCCCATCGTGGAAAAAGTCGCGCAGGGCGAAACGATCAGCGAAAACCGCCTGGCAGCCATTAACTTTTGGTTCCGGCACATTTTTGAATTCTCAAGCCCCATTGTCCCGGGCATGATTCTCGCGTGCGCGATTGCGCAGGTGCCGGTCGGCACCGTCATCATGCATCTGGCGTGGCTCACGGCCGCCGCGTTTATTCTCGGCTGGCTCGTGCTTCTTGCGGGCGTGAAACTTAAACCCGAAGCGCGCCCGGAAATTTCAAAACAGGAATTAAGTAAAGAACGTCACGACTTTGCGCTTTCTTTTTCGCCCATTATCTTTGCGCTCATTCTGATGCTCGCCTTCGGCCTTAACGCAGGTGTTGCGATGGGGATTACCTCGGTCATTACGCTCGCGGTGCTTTACATCTGCAAGCGCCCGGTGCCTGTGACCGAAGTCTTCATCGGCGCAATTGAAAAGCGCCTTTTCCGCGACGTCTTCTGCATCTTCCTTTTCATTGCGCTGCTTGACGTCACGGGCGTGATGCCGCAGATTGTGAAGGCCGTGACCGGGGCTCCCCTTTCCACCTACTGGATCATTGCGATTCTGAGCTTTATCGTGGGCGTTTTAACGGGGCTTTCCCAAGGGCACGTCGCGATCGTGATGCCCATTGTCGCCGCAATCGCGCCGGGAAACCTCGATCTATTGAGCATTGCCCTTGTCTGCGGCGTGGGCGGCCAGATGCTCACCCCCACGCACATGTGTCTCATCATTACGCTTAACTACTTTAAGGCGGACTTCTTTAAGACACTGTGGCCGTGCTTTATCTGCCAGACGGCGCTCTTTATTCTCTTCGGGCTCTCGGTGTGGCTTTTCCCGGCCGCATAGCCTGTTTTTAAAGTATCGGATAGGAGGCGGGGCTAGGCCCCGCCGTCCTTCCACACCACCGCCCGTACCGATCTGGTAGGCACTGCTCACGCAGTGTTTTACGGCGGTTTTCATAGTTTTACCTTCCCATACCGTTAACTCGGTGCATACCGAGCCAACACCATCCATTCTTCTTCAGAATACCATTGGTCAGCTTGGTCGAGAGAATTTGGCTGTGTGCAACCCGCCAGGCACCTTTTCGGGTATTGGCCCATTTATGAGCCGTCTCTTCATCGCACCCAAGCTGGAGTAACGCCCTCCTTCTCGTCCTTACCTTCTTCCACGGGTGTGTGTAGATTTTTGTGTCTAGCGCGGGTTTACGGTTGAGCTTGTTGGCTCGCTAACAGGGGTATTTAACCCCAGGTACTTCGGGGCTATCATGAAGCCATGTCGCTCGAGCTCACCAGCAACGAAATACTCACCACACCGACCGATACTTTGTTTGTCTTTTTGCATCTTTGTTGAAACAGAAGTCTGATAACAAAAAGGGAATGGTAGTCCGCCATTCCCATTTAGGTCGTTTCTCGACAAATCAAGTATCAATTGACAAACGATGCAATACCTTATCTTGGCTTAATCGCGGGCTTCTTCGCAGGCGGCGACGTCGCCCGCGTTATTCACGGCTTCCATAAAGGCAGTGATCTTGGCGGGGTCCTTCACGCCCACAGCAGATTCAACACCGCTGGCCACATCCACGGCCCAGGGCGAAAGCGTGCGGATCGCCTCGCAGACGTTCTCTGCGGTTAAGCCGCCCGCGACAATGAGGGGCTTGGTGATACGGCTTCGCACGGATGCGACCGCCTGCCAGTCAAAGGACATACCCGTGCCGCCGCGGGTGACGCCTGCGGCGTCCGCCAAGAGAGCCGCTGCCATCGGGTAGTCGTTTTGCGCCTCGGTGAGGCGCTCAGGCTTATCGATACTCACAGCCTTGATGTAACGGACATGAAACTGATCGCAGAAGGCGCGGGATTCGTTGCCGTGAAACTGCAGCGTCGCATCCGGCACAAACGAGAGGTACTCACGCACCTCCTCGGCCTTGGGGTTCACAAAGAGAAGAACCTTAGTGACCGACGGGGGCACGAGGCTTGCAAGGCTCATCAGCCTTGAGGGCGACACAAAGCGGGGACTGCCCGCATAACAGATAAAGCCCACGGCATCGGCGCCGGCATCCACCGCCGCCACCACATCGTCTTCCCGGGTAATGCCGCAGATCTTGACGCGCACACGCTGGGTATCATCAGCCGCAGATTTGGAAAAAAGCATACAGACCTCTACACGCCGCACAGTTTTCACCCGGGCTGATTGTGTCGACCCAGAAAAAAACTGCGGGGAAACCCCCACGTTTTGGTAATCATGTGAGGGGTCGGTTTCGAACTTTTTGGATTACGGGCGAATGCTACGAGAGTCCGAAGCAAAGGTAAATACCGTGAACAACCTAGACAAATTGCGGCCAAAGGCCGTAACGGCGCGGTTTTCGCAGCCCTGTCAGGAAAATTTCTGTCTCAGAGACCGTAGGTGTTGCGGGAACGTTTGGATACCAAAAGATAAAGCGTTGCCAAAACCGTGCAGCCTGTGACGATTTCAGCGCTCATGAGCTCCGTTGCCCTCTGCGAAAATACCGCGAGCCACTCGTTTAAAGGGCCGGCGCACCACATGAGAATCACCCCGAACCAAAACGCGCGCCTGGTGCGCCCCGTGACAAAGCGGTGAATGGCGGCCATAAAAAGGATGCTGCCGGCAATGCCCGGAGTGCCGTGGCGCACGACGTCGGCGGCCGTGGCGCCCGCGGGGCTCTGGCCGTTAACGAAAATCAGGATGTTGGCGGCACTTGCCGCATCAATGACGACCATTGCAAAACAAAAGATGACGGTCAGAAGCAGTCCCCCCTTGACGCCGTTGGGGCGTACGTTTCGGGCGGCCGGGATTTTGCGCGCAGTCATCCAGAGCGAATGCACGATCAGAATGCAGAAAAACAAAAGGGCTGCCGAGCCCACAAACTGAAGACTTTCTTCGCTCATAACTCTTTGAATCCTTACCGATGCGTCTGCCGCAGGCGCAGATTATTGCCGAAACACCCGCGCGCTGACAAAGGGTTTTTACGGATATCGATGCCGAATTTCGAAATTTTTGGGATTGATCGGCATTTTACGTGGTTTTACCTATCTCAAGTCCATCATTTTGAGGTGTTAGCCCCGAGGGATTGTCGTCGGTCGGGATGAGTACTTTGGGTATACCGATAGAGGTAAACAAGGCCTAATCTCTGCTATAAGACAAAGTCGCGGATTTCTGGGTCGACACAGCCTCTGCCCAGGGAGCAAAACGACTGTCTTTCAACAAGAACGAAAAGGAAGGAGTGTTACTTATGACCGATATTTCCCGCCGCTCACTTTTGGGTACCGCCGCTGCCCTGGGGCTGGGTCCTGTGGCTTCTGCCGCCATGGCCGGTGTTTCTGCACCGCAAAAGTGGGACCGCACCGTCAATTTCCTCATCATCGGTACGGGCTTTGCAGGCCTTGCCGCGGCTCTTGAAGCCCATGAACAGGGCATGAAAAGCGTGCTCGTTGTAGACAAGATGCCCACCTACGGCGGCAACTCCATCATTAACGGCGGCGCCATTGCCGCAGCCGGCACCGACATGCAGAAAAAAGCCGGCATTAAGGATAACGCCGACCTCCTTTACAGCGACATCATGAAGGCGGGCGGCGGTCTTGCGCACCCGCAGCTTGCGCGCCACATTGCGGATGAATCCGTTGCGAACTACGAATGGCTGCGCGACAAGATCGGCGTGAAATTTAAGGCCGTCACCTACCACGGCGGTCACTCCGTACCCCGCAGCCACGCTGTGGTGGAAAACACCGGCGCCGGTTTCATTAACCCGATGTATAAGAAGTGCCAGGAATACGGTATCCCCGTTGAACTGCGCACGATCGTTGACGATTTCGTTGTCGGCAAGAACGGCGAGGTCCTGGGCGTCAAGGTCCGCACCCGCTACCGCTTCGGTAAGGAAGATTCCGGTCGCGTGCAGTACATCCGTGCCGTAAACGGCGTGCTGATTGCCTCGGGCGGCTTCGCGCAGAACGTGCGTATGCGTACCGACCACGATCCGCGTCTGACCGCTGCGTTTACCTCCACCAACCACCCCGGTGCCACCGGCGAAGTAATTCAGAGCGCCCAGATGATCGGCGCCAACACCATTCAGATGGACTGGATTCAGCTCGGTCCCTGGACAAGCCCCGACGAAAAGGGCTTCGGTCTGGCTCCTCTCTTTGTGGAATCCACGGTGGGTTACGGCCCGATGGTTGACCCCGCCACCGGCAAGCGCTTCATTAAGGAAACCGGCAACCGTAAGGTCCGCGCTGACGCCATTGTTGCGCTCGGCCACCCGGTTCTCATCTACGCCTGCGAAAAGAACGTCATGAACAAGGTCGTCGGCCACAACATGACGCCTGAAATGTTCAAGAAGGTTCAGGAACGCGGCACGATCCGCAAGTTCAATACCCTGAAGGAACTCGCTGACTTCTACAAGATCCCCTACGACGTTCTCGAGAAGGAAAACGCGAAGTTCAACGGCTACATGAAGGCGAAGAAAGACCCGGACTTCGACTGCATGTTCTTCGATGACGGCGTGCCCAACGAAGTCGGTCCCTTCTACGCCTGCCGTCTGTGGCCGCGCGTGCACCACTGCATGGGTGGTCTCGAGATCAACAACGAAGCCCAGGTGATCGACGCCCGCGGCAAGGTGATCCCGAACCTCTACGCTGCCGGTGAAGCCACGGGCGGCGTGCACGGCATGGTCCGTCTCGGCACCGTTGCCGTTGCCGACTGCACGATCTTCGGCCGCACCGCAGCCCGTACGGCTGTGAAGCTCTCGAAGAAATAATTCGTGAACCTGTAAGCGCTGCATCCCCGCCGGAAAGTCCTGCGGGGACACAGCGCTTTCGGCGTTTTCTCAGACACAACAGCGCCAAGTCCTCCGATTGAAGGCGGACTTGGTTGCAGCAAAACAAAAAAAGGATGTTTTTAAATGAAAAAGACTCTTCTGGCGCTCTCCGTGACGGGCGCTCTGGTGAGCGCCGCAGGCGCTGCCCCTCAGGTTGAGGTTTACGGGCTCCTTGATACCGGCGTGAGCTACGTGCACACCGACGCCGACATCGCAGGCGTTGCCGATACCGACACGTTCTCCATGACCAACGCCCAGGAATTCGGCTCCCGCTGGGGTCTTCGCGGCGTTGAAGATCTCGGTAACGGCTACAAGGTGGGCTTTACCCTGGAGTCCGGCATTGAATCCGATACGGGTGCTCTGGATACGAAACAGGGTGGCAAGCTCTTCGGCCGCGAAGCGCACCTCAATATTTCCGGCCCCTTCGGTAAGGTCTGGATGGGTCTGATGCCCGTCTTCGGCAGCGTGCTCGGTGAAAACGGTCTCTTCCGCGCGATCGATCCCCTCTTTGCCAACTACACGCAGGGCTTGGGCTCCGGTTTTGCTTCGGCTTCGATGTGGACACGCGTTGACAATGCGTTTGCCTACCGTACGCCCACCTTCGGCGGCCTCACCGGCTACGCCATGTACTCTCTGAAGATGAACACCAGTGCCGGCGAAGAGGGTAAGGCTGATGCTGACCGCTATGCCTCTTTGGCTGCCCGCTATGTGAACGCCGGTCTTGAAGCCGTTTTGGTCGCCGACACCACCCTTTACGGTAATGCCCGTACCGGCGCTAACGCTCACGAAGATGACGGCATGACCGTGACCCTGGGCGGCAACTACACCTTTGACAACGGCTTTAAGGTGATCGTTTTCGGCCAGTACTTCAAGGACCAGGAATTGAACGTCTACGCCCGCGGCGGTGTTGCCAAGAGCGGCATCATTAATCTTGTCCATGGCTACGGCTTCGTGGACGGCTGGGGTGCAAGCCTCGGCGTGAACTATCCCTTGGCGGGCGGCGTCATCAAGGGCCAGCTGAGCTACCGCGACATGGATAACGACGCTGACGTTGACTTCACGCGTCTGTCTGTCGCAGTCGGTTACGACTACCCCGTTTCTAAGCGTACTGCCCTCTACGTGATGGCCGGCTACTCTCAGGAAAAGGTGGAAGACAACAAGGCTAAGACCGATGCCACCCCGAACGGCTATGAACTCACGGCCGGTATCGTGCACCGCTTCTGATTCTGACTGATCAGATCGGTTGAATTGACGGGAGTCTGCTCCTTAAGACAGGCTCCCGTTTTTTCGCAATACCGCTTAAAGAAATCCGGAAAATTATTTTTGTAAATCCTTAATAATCAACGTACTAAGATTTGATGACTTCGGAATTTTTCCAACCACCATGTCAGAAAAATTCCGAAGTCCTGCGGGCTATTCAAGAAGCAGCGTACAAGCCGCAAGCACCGTAAAAATGACGGCGGCAGTCTTGTTGAGCCAATACTGCACCGCAGGGGTTCTCAGGCGATCGGCAAGGCTCCCCGCCGTCACGGCAACGGCTGAAAAGACAATGAGCGTACATGCAATGAAAGCAATCCCGAGAATCACCATCTCAAGCGCGGTCTGATAAAACCCGGCGCCTTTGCTAAACAACCCGCGCTTGAAAGCGCGGGGTTTCCTGACACGGTGCAGGCTTTCCCGTAACAGGCAAGGTTTTTGAGGCCTTGTCTGCCCGGGCGTCCCCTGCACCACAGGAACATTTAAAACGCAACCGCTCTACGGGTACGGGCTTCATCAGCTCGATCCGTCGGTTCCGGCGAAGGTCTGCTTCGTCTTGCCGATTCGCTGGTTTGTACTGCACTACTGATCCGGCGTTCCC
>ERZ1035041.79-NODE-79-length-58157-cov-15.003873_pt1 | contig 58157 bp, 47 predicted proteins | sample MGYA00520684_ERZ1035041 | MGnify/ENA primary metagenome ERZ1035041 (study PRJEB33766, sample SAMN09781699) | gut metagenome | biome: gut microbiome | host: Homo sapiens | place: Madagascar | study: EMG produced TPA metagenomics assembly of the PRJNA485056 data set... | reverse complement strand
CGCTTTTTTCGCTTCTCCATTAAAAGCCCCTCAGTCGCTGCGCGACAGCTCCCCCAAGGGGGAGCGGGCACAGCCGGAAGCTTTCTCATTACTCCTAATGCTTTAGCAACGAGCCTAACGGCTTGGCTCTCCCTGAGAGGAAAGACTTCCCCCGGCCGGGGGAAGATGTCGCGTAGCGACAAAAGGGGGAATCTGGCGCGGGAGCGCCTGAGAGGGCGTCACTGAAGAACCGCCCTTTTTACATTTTATGGCGTTGTCTGTTAAGTTTTTGAAAATTCGTGCCGGGGGCTTTGCAAATCCCGGTGGGTTTATGCTATATTTAAGTTGAAATACTTTGCATCCTGACAGAAAGGAAAAACGCCATGGAGCATTTTGTGGAGTTTGAAGATGTCTGTAAATATTACCAGACCGGCAGTGTGAAGATCGCTGCAGCCGACCACCTGAATTTCTATGTGGACAAGGGCGAGTTCTGCATCATCGTGGGGCCCTCCGGCGCGGGCAAGACCACATTGCTGAACATTCTGGGCGGCATGGACAACTGCGACGAGGGCAACGTCTGGCTGGACGGCCGCAACGTGAGCCGCTTTTCGGCCCGGGAGTTGACCACCTACCGCCGGTATGACGTGGGCTTTGTGTTCCAGTTCTACAACTTGGTGCAGAACCTGACCGCGCTGGAAAACGTGGAGCTGGCCAGCGAGATCTGCCGCGACCCGCTGGACCCCGCCGAGACCCTGCGCAGCGTGGGGCTGGGCGAGCGGCTGAACAACTTCCCGGCGCAGCTTTCCGGCGGCGAGCAGCAGCGGGTGTCCATTGCCCGCGCACTGGCCAAAAACCCCAAGCTGCTGCTCTGCGACGAGCCCACCGGTGCGCTGGACTACCGCACCGGCAAGCAGGTGCTGGGCCTTTTGCAGGATACCTGCCGCAAGACCGGACGCACCGTCATCGTTATTACCCACAACACGGCACTGACCGGTATGGCTGACCGTATCATTCAGGTGCGCAGCGGCCGCATCGTGTCCAATCAAGTCAACGAGCACCCGGTGCCGGTGGAACAGATCGAGTGGTGAGAACTGTGCAGAAAAGTTACCGCAAAAATATCCTGCGCGAGATGAAAAGCAGCATCAGCCGGGTGGTGTCCCTGTTTGGCATCGTGGCGCTGGGGGTGATGATGCTTACCGGCCTGATGTGCATTGCCCCCGATATGCGCACCGCTGCCCAGAAGTACTATGTGCAGCAGAATGTGTTCGACCTGCGGGTGCTGTCCACCCTTGGCCTGAGTCAGAGCGATATCGACGCCATTGCCGCTGTGGACGGGGTGGACGCCGTGCAGGCGGTGAAGTATCAGGACGTGGAAGGCCACTGGACAGGGGACGAGCAGACCACGGTGGCACGGCTGTATCAGCTGCCTGCCGACCCGCAGGCCGATACGCCGGAGAATATGAACCGTCCGGTGCTGCTGTCCGGCCGGATGCCGGAAGCGGCCGGGGAGTGCGTGGTGCATGTGATGGGCCACGGCAGCCCGGTGGAGCTGGGCACCCAGCTGACCCTGCCGGAAGAGACCGAAGGAGTCAGCGGGCAGGTGTTCACGGTGGTGGGCACGGTGCAGGACCCGCTGCATTTTTCCTCCGATTCCGAGAGCAGCACCGTGGGCGATGGTCAGCTGGACTGCATCCTGTTTGTGCCGGAGGGCACTTTGACCGCAGATTATTATACGGTGTGCTATATCAAAGCGAAAAACACCGGGCTGTACGATAATTATTCCGATGAATATCAGGCCGCAGTGGATGCCGTAGCGGAAAACCTCAAGGCCATCCAGAGCGTGCAGTGCACCGCCCGGCGGGAAGAGCTGATGGACACCGCCAACGACAAGCTGACCGAAGCGCGCGCCGAGTACGACAGCCAGAAGGCCGAAGCAGAGCGCCAGTTTGCCGAGGCCGAGGCAAAGCTGACAGACGCGCAGCAGCAGCTGGACGCCGCCAAGGCGCAGCTGAAAGCCGGTGAAAAGGAACTTGCCGCCCAGAAGGCTGCCCTGCCGGACACCATGCAGAGCGGTGCCGACAAGCTGGTGAGCAGCGAAGCACAGGTGCTGGAATTTGAGGAACAGTTACAGCAAATCGAGCTGCTGGTCAACCTGAAAAAGGTGGCAGACCCCTTGCTGACCTACGCAGAAGCCGCTCTGCGCAACGCCGAAAAGGCGCTGGATGAAGCCGAGCCGGAGGACGAGGACTACATTGAACTGCGGGATGCGCTGGCCAAAGCGCAGGCCGCTTACGACAACATCTATAACCAGTTGCAGGGCTATCAGCAGCAGCTGGACGCGGGCAAGCGGCAGATGTACAAGCAGGGGCTTATCTCCTCGCCGAACCTCTCCAACGACCAGCTGGTGACCGAAGCCAAAGCTGCCCTGCGCAAGATGAAATTGCAGCTTTTGCAGGGACAATTGCAGCTGACCACCGGCACCGCCAGCGCCTACACCCAGTTCGATGCCGCACAAAAGCAGCTGGAAGAGGGCTGGGCGGAGTATAACGCCGGGCAGACCCAGCTGGAAGAATCCCGCACTGAGTACGAGAGCCAGAAGGCCGATGCTGAGCAGAAACTGGCAGACGGCCTTGCCCAGCTGAACGACGCCGAGGAGCAGGTGAGCCAGATCAAAAAAGGCGAGTGGTATGTGCTGGACCGCACCTCCACCATGAGCTGCGTCACCTTTGCCCAGTACGCCGACCGCATGGACGCCATTGCCCGGGTGTTCCCGGTGTTCTTCTTCCTTGTGGCGGCGCTGGTGGCTACCACCACCATGACCCGCATGGTGGACGAAAACCGCCTGCAAATGGGCACCTTAAAGGCGCTGGGCTACTCCAATTTCAGCATCGCGGGCAAGTATTTGTTTTACGCGCTGCTGGCCACCATTCTGGGCAGCATCGTCGGCATGGTGGTGGGCTTTGTGGTGTTCCCCATCATTATCTGGAACGCCTATCAGCTGGTGTTCAGCCTGCCTACCTTCACTTTGCACTTCTACCCGGGCATGGCAGCCGCCAGCGTGGGCATCAGCGCCGCCGTCATCGGCTTTGCCACATGGTACGCCTGCCGTTCCAGTCTGGCCGAAAAGACCGCAGCTTTGCTGCTGCCCCGGGCCCCGGTGGCGGGCAAGCGCATCCTGATGGAGCGCATCACCCCGCTGTGGTCCCGGATGTCCTTCTCCCAAAAGACCACCGCCCGCAACCTGTTCCGGTATAAAAAGCGGTTCTTCATGACCGTGCTGGGCGTGGCGGGCTGCACCGCGCTGCTGCTCATCGGCTTCGGCATACAGGATTCCCTGCTGCCCATCGTCACGAAGCAGTCTACGGAGCTGACCCACAACGATATGTCCATCACCCTCAGCGACCCCAAAGCCCTGACCATGGAGCAGGGGCTGGCAGAGGAGCTGGACAGCAACAGCGCCGTGCAGAACTGGAGCGCGGTGTATACCAAATCCACCACCATCTACAATGCCGAAGGCGAGAGTGCAAGCGTGAGCATCGTGGCTGCCGCCAAGGACAGCGACCTGACCCGCTACGTCACCTTCCGCACCCGCAAGGGGCACAAGGCCATCAGCTTTGACAGCGGCAGCGTCATCCTGACCGAAAAGACCGCCGAAAATTTGGGCCTGCACACCGGCGATACCTTCTGGGTGGAAAACGCCGAGGGCACCCGGGTGGAGCTGACCCTGACCGGCATCACCGAGAACTATATGTTCACCCGGCTGTACCTCCCCCGCGCACAGCTGGAAAGCCTGCTGGGCACGGAGGAGATCCCGTGGAACACGGTCTACGGTCAGACCACCTGCACCGATGCTGCCGGGTACAACGCCCTGCGCACCGACCTGCTGGCCTGTAACTACGTCAGCAGCATCAGCTTTACCGAGGACACCACCGAACTGTTCGATAACCTCATCGTCAGTCTGGGCTACGTGGTGGTGCTGATCATCATCTGCGCGGCGGCGCTGGCGGCTGTGGTGCTGTATAATCTCATCAGCGTCAACCTTGGGGAGCGCAAAAAGGAGTTGGCGACCATCAAGGTGCTGGGCTTCTACGATCAGGAAGTGTACCGCTACATCTTCCGCGAGATCGAGCTGCTGGCGCTCATCGGCTCCGGCGTGGGTCTGGCACTGGGTGTGCCGCTGCACAAGTTCATCGTGCTGACCGTGGAGATGGATCAGCTCATGTTCATCCGCACCATTGCCCCCCGCAGCTACCTGCTGGCGGTAGCGCTGACCATGGTGTTTACCGTGGTGGTCTGCTTTGTGATGCAGCGGCACGTCCGGCGCATCAGCATGGTGGAAAGCATGAAGGCCCCGGAGTAATGTTTACAGCGCATTCATAAAATAAGCATAATTTCGTAGAATTTTTTGGATATTATAAAATCACCGGGAGGGGGAAAACCGCAAGCCCCCTCTCAGGGACATGATTCCTCCTATACCCCAAACCAAATACCGCAAAAGGCCGCGCCTCGTCTGAACCAGCAGATGGGGCGCGGCTGTTTTTGTAAGGGCTGCGGTCTCTTTTCAACTGTACAAAAAAGCACCCCCTGCGGCCTGTACGGGCAGACCGCAGGGGGTGCTTGGCTTTTCAGATACTCAGGGAATTAGAGGAACACATACTTGAGGATGAACAGCACGGTGAGCACATACATCAGCGGGCTGATCTTCTTCTCCTTGGCCTTGCCGGTGATCACATTGATGATGGTCCAGGAGATGATGCCGATGGCGATACCCTCGGAGATGCTGTAAGCGGTGGGCATAGCCAGAATGGTCAGGAAGGCGGGGATGCCCTCGCTGGGATCATTGAAGTCGATCTTAATGGCAGAGCCCATCATGTAGAAGCCCACGATGATCAGAGCCGGAGCGGTAGCAAAGCTGGGGATGGTGAGGAACAGCGGGCTGAAAATGGTTGCCAGCAGGAACAGCACGCCAGTGGTCATAGCGGTCAGACCGGTGCGGCCGCCCTCGGTAACGCCGGAGGCGCTCTCCACGAAGGTGGTGGTGGTGGAAGTGCCCAGCACAGCGCCCACGCAGGTGCCGATGGAGTCCGCCATCAGTGCGCCCTTGATGTGGGGCAGACGGCCGTCCTCGTCCAGCATATCAGCCTTGGAGGCCACGCCGATCAGGGTGCCCAGCGTGTCGAACAGGTCCACGAACAGGAAGGAGAACATCACGGCGAAGAAGTTCAGCAGGCCGACACCGGAGAAGTCGGTCTTGAATACCTGACCAAAGGTCTCGCCCAGTGCGGAGAAGTCAAAGCTGACAAAAGCGGTGGGGATCACGGAGTACATACCGGCTTCCACATCGGGGACGTAGATGCCGGTCAGCTCGCACACGATGCCCAGCAGCCAGGTGATCAGGATGCCGTACAGGATGCCACCCTTGACCTTTTTGACCAGCAGAATGGCGGTGATGACCACGCCCAGCAGAGCCAGAATAGCGCCCACGCCAACGCTGTGGAAGGTTGCGCCCTTGAAGTGCTGGTAGGTGACCAGCGTGGAATCGCTGTTGACGATCAGCTTGGCGTTCTGCAGGCCGACAAAGGCCACGAACAGGCCGATGCCCACGCTGACGGCGCTCTTCAGGGTCATGGGAATGGCGTTGAAGATGCCCTCGCGCACATTGGTCAGGGACAGTGCAATGAAGATGACACCCTCAACAAAGACGGCCATCAGGGCCAGCTGCCAGCTGTAACCCATGGTCAGCACGACCGTGTAGGCAAAGTAGGCGTTCAGGCCCATGCCGGGAGCCAGTGCGAAGGGGTAGTTGGCCAGCACGGCCATCAGTGCAGTGGCAATAAAGGATGCCAGCGCGGTGGCGATCAGCACAGCTTTGGAATCCATGCCCGCTGCGGACAGGATGTTGGGGTTGACGGCAAGGATGTAAGCCATGGTCATGAAGGTAGTAATACCAGCCATGATCTCGGTCTTTACATCGGTGTGGTTTTCTTTCAGGTGAAAGAATTTTTCTAACATGAGAAACCTCCTGTTTCAATAAAACACTCCGCCGGTTGCGGACGGCGGAGAAAGAACAGCTCCCATTCTATCAGCTGAAAACGTTTTTGTCCACATCAGAAACACACAAATTTCGCAATTTGTTCAAATTTTCTTAAATGAGTATGACTTATCTGACAAAAAATCTGGCATTTTTTAGTAATTTGGACGGAATGCAGGCAATTTGTGCAGAAAAAATGTGTGCGGAAAAAAATAGTTCCGAAACACCCTGCGGGTGTTTCGGAACTACAAATAAAATATTTTTTACAAATGACCGGCGCTTACAGCGTCTCTACCCGGTCGAACAGATCCTTCGCGGCTTCCACGGCGTCCTTGCTGCCAAAGGCCACCCGCACGCCGCCGGACAGCACATCAGACAGGGCGGCGGCCTGTGCTTTGAGCAGGGCGGCGTCCACGCTGCACAGTGCCTTGCGGTCGGCGGCGCGCATCTCGTCCGTGATGCCGCAGAAATACCGGTGATCCAATTCCCGGGCAGCGGCACGCGCCTTGCGGGGCGTGTCCAGCTTGGCAGCAGTGCCCACGATGAACTCGTCCAGATCTCGGGCGGTGTAGTCCCGGGCGGCAAGGGCGGCAGGAGCGGCTGCAAAGGTATCATAGCTTTCCCGCAGGTGGGGGTCCCGGTAGGTGTACAAAAACTCGATGCCGTCTGCACAGAGCATTCCGGTGCCGTAGGCACCGCCCACCTCCCGGATGGTGTGCCACAGGTATTCGTAGCTCATCACCCGCGCCAGCACCCGGCGGCGGCTGTCCCGGGGCATGGGCCATGCCAGCACATCGTAGTTCACGCCGCCGTCAATGATAAAGGCTTCGTTCACCGGGGGCGTCAGGGGCTGGGTGTAGGGCTGCGCCGGGGTGCGCCGGGCGGCGGCAAAGCGGCTTTCCGGCAGCAGGGTGCGCAGTTTTTCCAGTGCGGCTTCGGTGCCGTGCAGGCTGACGGTCAGGGCGGCGTTTTGCAGCACCCGGCTGCGCAGAGCGTCCAGCTTTGCGCCCAGTGCGGACCAGTCGGCCTTTTCCAGCAGACCGCACAGGAAGTAGTAATAACTCACGCCGGTGCAGGCTTCGTCCGCAGCGCCCTCTACATAATAATGGGCGCGGGCGCGGGTGGAGGCAAACTCGTTGCCCTGCTGGATGAACAGCTGCTCCATGCGCAGCTTCAGCTGGCTGACCACCCGGGCATAGGCCGCTTCGGCGGCAGCGCCGGTAAGGATGGTATCATACAGCCACTCGCCGCCGATCTCCACCGCCTTTTCTAAGCTGCGCTCCAGCAGGCTCAGGCAGAGGGAAAGCTTTGCGTGGCAGGGAGAACCCTCCTGCCGCCCGGTCCAGATGTCCAGCTGGGCGCGGCTGTCGCCCAGCCAAGTGCTGCGCAGGGTGTTCAGCTGCTGGGCGGTATGGGCGGGGGTATCCAGCTCGTCCAGCACATCGGTGAGCAGGTTCAGGTATTGCAGCTCTTCCGGGGCAACAGTGCCCAGATCATAGTAGAAATTCAGGTACAGGCTGCCGGCAGAGGGGTGGCGCAGCAGGGTGGCGCCTGCCAGCTGCTCGGCGCTGCCCTGCGGGGCGGTATCGCCCGCGCCAAGGTCGGCGGCGGTGAGAGGGTGCTCCAACACCAGCTTGCCATCGGTGCGCACCGGGGCGGCGGCGTCATCAGTCTTGGGTGCGGTGGGAATCTGCACCACCTGCACCGGGGCGGGGGCAAACAGCTCCCGCAGCAGGGTGTCGAACCAGCCCTCCTCCAGCTTGCTGCGCAGGGCGGCGAAAAGCTTGTCGGTGTGCAGCAGCAGGGCGGCATCGCCGGTATGCAGCCAGCCGGTGGCGGCGTTGATGGCGTCCAGCACGCCGTCCGGCAGGCTGCCCGGGCGCTCCAGCGAGGCAAACTCGGCTTCGTTCAAAGCGGCCAGCAGCAGGTCGTGAGGAATGCCGGTCTTTAGCAGCTCGTCCACAGCCTTGCGTACAGCGGGGGCAAACTTGCGGGCAGAATCTACCGTAGCACCGCGCAGCAGCAGCTCCAAAGTGGGCTGCAGGGTACTGTCGTCAAAGCCGATGTCGATATCTGCGCCCAGCTGCTCGGCCAGCAGAGCGGCCTTGAGGGGGGAGCTGTTGGTGCTGAGCAGCGCACCCAGCAAAATCTCCACGCCCAGCTGCCGCTCACGGTCGGCAAATGCGCCGGTGTACCATGCCAGTGCGCACTGCACCTCGTCCGGCTTGGGCTGGTCGGTGTAGTAGGGCAGCTCCACGAACGCGCCGGGCTGCTCGTCCTGCATGGTCAGGTGGGGACGGGCAGCGGCTTTGGGCATCTTGGACAGGTAGTCCTGATCCAGCCGCGCCAGCTTGTCGGCCATGTCCATCTTGCCGTACAGGGTGATGCAGCAGTTGTCGGCGCTATAATGGCGGCGGTACACCCGCTGGTATTTCTCATAGGTCAGGGCGGGGATGGACGCCGGGTCGCCGCCGGACACAAAGCCGTAGGCGGTATCCGGGAACATCGCCCGTTGCAGGGCGTTTTGCAGCTGGGCATCCGGGGAGGCCAGCGCGCCCTGCATCTCGTTGTAGACTACGCCGCTGACCGTGCCGTCCGCATCCCGGTGCCAGCCCTCCTGCTCAAACACCGCAGAATCCACCATAGCCAGCGGGCAGAACACCGCGTTCAGGTAAACGTCCATCAGGTTGCAAAAATCGGTCTCGTTGGGGGTGGCAAAAGGGTAGACCGTCTTGTCCGGGAAGGTCATTGCATTGAGGAAGGAGGCCATGCTGCTTTTGAGCAGCTGCACAAAGGGGGAACTGACCGGGTATTTTTCGCTGCCTGCCAGCACGGAGTGCTCCAGAATGTGGAACACGCCGGTGTCATCGGACGGAAAGGTGCCGAAGCCGATGCCGAAAGCCTTGTTGACGTCCTCGTTTTCCACCAGCAGCACGGCTGCGCCGCTGACGTCATGGGTGAGCAGGGTCAAAGTACCGTGCTGCTCGGGGCAGGGCTCGGTGCGCAGGACGGTATAACCGGGATAGTGTGCCATTTTTATTCTCCTTTACGGGATGTTTTTCACAGAGGATGCGCCTGCGGCTCAGCCGCCGAACAGGCCGAAAAAGCTGGTATGGGTCACACCCAGCACAAGGAAAAGGGCAATGAGGGCAAACAGCACGCCGATGATGATATCCATCTGGTGCACCGTGAGCGGGAATTTATCGTAAAGTTTTTCCTTGGGGTTTACAAAGTCCTTGTTGCCGTTGTCCAGCAGGCGCTTTTTGCCCTGCTCAAAATCGGCCTTCTGCGCCTGCAATTCAGCCTGCTGGCGGGCAAGTTCTGCCTCGCGGGCGGCCAGTGCGGCCTCGCGGCGTTCAAGCTCGGTCTGGGTGTCCGGGGTGGGCTGTGCCATGGAAAGTCCCTCCTGTAAGCATAAGATGTTTTTCCTTATGATACCACAAAAATGTGGACAAAAAAAGCACCCGCAGTGCAAAGACTGCGGGTGCAAAGGGGGATGATGAGGAGATTACTTCTTAGCCAGATACTTGCGGATATCAATGGCGACAGCCACGATAATGACAAGGCCCTGAACGATGTAGGTGTAGGAGGAGTTGACGTTCATGAACTGCAGAGCGACCTTCATCAGCTCAAAGACCAGAACGCCGACCAGAACGCCGGGAACAGTACCGACGCCGCCGGTGGTGGAAACACCGCCGATGGTGCAGGCTGCGATGGCGTCCAGCTCATAGCCCATTGCAGTGTTGACGGATGCGCCGCCGGACTTTGCAGCCAGCAGGCAGCCTGCCAGACCGAACATGCAGGAAGCCAGGATGTAGATGCGGATCTTGGTAGCGTTCACGTTGACACCGGCCACCTCAGCAGCAGCCTCGTTGCCGCCGATGGCGTACATGTACTTGCCGTGGCGGGTCTTGTTGTACAGGAACCAGAAGCAGGCGGCCACGATCAGGGCGATCCAGATCAGCACGGGGATGGCAAGGAAGGTGTCCTTTGCCAGTGCGGTGAAGTTGGAGTTCAGGGAGCCGATGGGGGTACCGCCGGTGTACACAAGGCAGATACCGTAGACTACCTGCTGCATACCCAAGGTAGCAATGAAGGGCTGCACCTTCAGGTAGCTGACCACCAGTCCGTTGCACAGACCCACGATGGCGCAGATGGCAATGACCAGAATGAACACCACGGGGGTGGACAGGGTGGGCATATTGGGGTAGAACTTGCCGGAAGCGCCTTCGGTCTGCGCAAAGATGCAGGCCAGGCAGGCGGCAAAACCGGCCAGACGGCCAGCGGACAGGTCGTTACCGGTGGTGATCAGGCAGCCGGAAATGCCCAGTGCGATGATGTAGCGGATGGACACATTCTTGAACAGGTTGATCATGTTGGTGCCGGAGAAGAAGTTGGGGTGAATGATGCCAACGATCAGAGTGACGGCCAGCATCATTATGATAATGGCGTTGTTGCTGAGCCACTTGCCCACAGCCTTGCCATTCAATTTTTTGGTAGCTTCCACGATAGACAGCCTCCTTAATTACTGATTTGCCGCAGCTGCGTCAGGTGCGGTCTCGAACTGGGTAGCCAGCGCCATGATGTTCTCCTGGGTGGCATCCTTACCGTTGATAAAGCCGGTGATGCGGCCATCGCACATGACCATGACACGGTTGGACATACCGATGATCTCGCTCATTTCAGAGGAGATCATGATAATGCTCTTGCCCTGCTTGGCCAGATCAGCGATGATGCAGTAAATTTCGTACTTTGCACCGACGTCGATGCCACGGGTAGGCTCGTCCAGAATGAGCACATCGGGGTTGTTGGCAAGCCAGCGGGCGATCAGCACCTTCTGCTGGTTGCCGCCGGAAAGGCTCTTGATCTGGGTCTTGGGGCTGGGCACCTTGATGGCCATTTTTTCCTTGTTGGTAGCCACCAGATCTAGGATCTTTTTGTTGTCCAGCATGATGGGCCCCTTGCGCAGGGCGTCCAGAGAAGCAATGGAGATGTTATCGGCAACGCTCAGCACGCCCAGAATGCCGGTGGCACGGCGGTCCTCGGTCAGCAGAGCAACGCTCTTCTGAATGGCGTCGCGGGGTTGCTTGATGTTGACCTCTTCGCCCTTGATCCATACCTTACCGGAGGTATGGGCACGCAGGCCGAAGATGCCTTCCATCAGCTCGGTGCGCTGTGCGCCCACCAGACCGGCAACGCCCAGAATTTCGCCCTTTTTCAGCTCAAAGCTGCAATGGCGGAAGGAGCGGGGATGGATGGAGGTGAAGTCCTCCACCTTCATCATGACCTCGTCCGAGGGCACGTTCTCCAGCGGGGGGAAGAGGTTGGACAGCTCACGGCCGACCATCTTTGCAATGATCTCTTCCTTGGTCATGTTGGCAACGTCCCACTTGCCAATGTACTGGCCATCGCGCATGATGGTGACTTCGTCCGCGATGACCTTGATCTCGTCCATCTTGTGGCTGATGTAGACCAGAGCAACGCCCTGCTCCTTCAGCTCCCGCATGATGCGGAACAGGCTCTCGACCTCGTTTGCGGTCAGAGAAGAGGTGGGCTCGTCCAGGATCAGCACCTTGCAGTTGGCGGAAACGGCTTTGGCGATTTCCACCATCTGCATCTGGGCGATGCTCAAAGAGCCCAGCTTTGCATGGGGGTCGATGTCCAGCTTCAGTTTCTTCAGCAGTTCATCGGTATCTTTGTACATTTTGGCATGATCCACAACGGTGACGATGCCGTATTTCTTGGTGGGGTAGCGCCCCAGCCAGATATTCTCGGCCACGGTACGGGCCGGAATGGGCTGCAGCTCCTGATGCACCATGGCGATGCCGCGGTCCAGTGCATCCAGCGGGGTGGGGATGGTTACCTTCTGCCCCTCGTATTCGATCTCGCCCTCGTCCATCTTGTAAATGCCGAACATACATTTCATCAGAGTGGACTTACCGGCGCCGTTTTCGCCCATCAGAGCCATGACTTTGCCGGGACGGAGCTCCAGCTGAGCATGATCAAGGGCTTTGACACCGGGGAAGGTCTTGACCACGCCTTTCATTACCAGACGGTATTCTGACATTCCGCAAAAGCCTCCTTTTTGTTTGTTGACAGGCGGCAGGTAGGCTAAAATAAGGCGCGTGCGCGGAGAAACTTTCTCGCACGCACGCGCTTTTTAGCTTTCATTCAAGCCGTTAAGGCCTGCTGCGCACCTTGCATTGGTTCCGGGAAACTTTGGTCTTACTTCAGGTACTGAGAAGCGTTGTCCTTGGTGACCTTGACGTAGTCGACCCAGTAGTACTTCTCAACATCCTTGCCCTCGACGAACAGCTTGGTAGCCTCGGCAGCCTTGGTAGCCTGACCAACGTCGTCGTTCAGAACGGTACCGGTCATGTTGCCATCGACAACGTTCTGCACAGCCTCTACCAGAGCATCGACGCCGACCAGGTAGACGTCCTTGCCAACGGTGCGGCCAGCCTGCTGGATGGACTGCAGAGCGCCCAGTGCCATTGCGTCGTTGTTGCAGAAGACGACTTCGATCTTTTCGCCGTACTGAGACAGAGCGTTTGCAACGTCCTGCTGAGCGGTGGTCTGATCCCAGTTGTCCAGGTACTCGTACAGGCACTCAACTTCCTTGTCGGCATCGGTCAGAGCCTTGATGGAGTACTCGGTGCGGTACTGAGCGTCGATGTTCTCGGGGTCGCCCTTGCACATGATGTAGGTGATCTTGCCGTCGCCGTTGATATCGCCCTGAGTCTCGGTCTCGAGGATCAGCTCGCCCTGATAAGTACCGGACTGACGAGCGTCAGCACCGACGTAGCAGCACTTGCCCTTGTAGGAATCCAGAACGCTCTCCTCGGGCTCACGGTTGATGAACACGATGGGGGTGCCGGAGGGAGAAACGGTGTCAACGATGGTCTGAGCGGAAGTGGTCTGGACGGGGTTGATGACCAGCACGTCCACGCCCTGCTGCAGGAAGGTGTTGATCTGCTCGGTCTGGGTGTTCTGGTCGTTCTTGCCGTCCATGATGGTGACGGAGTAGCCCATGTCCTTCAGGTAGCCTTCCAGATCGGCACGGTACAGGGTCATGAAGTTATCTGCAAACTGATAAATGCAAACGCCGATGTTGGCGGAGCCGTTGGTAGCAGCGGCAGAAGCAGCGGTGGAAGAAGCAACGCTGGAAGCAGCGGTGCTGGTGGAGGAAGAGCCACCGCAAGCGGTCATAGCAGCGGTAGCGCCCACAACAGCGGAAGCCTTCAGGAAGTCGCGGCGAGAAATCATTTTCATAATAGTAATCTCCTTCATTTGTGTGTCACAGCATATTCACAGACGCATTTGTCGCATGCGTCCGTAATCCCTGACAGTATTATACCTTTGTGTGGGGGTGTTCCGCAAGAGAATAAGTTCACAATATTGGTGCAAATGTTTTGTTATGTTTCAACAAAAGCAGACCAAAGGTTACAAAATCTTTTCGCGAATTATCACAATTTTTCATGCCGATGCAACCAACATACAAATATGATGAAGGTATGTAAAAAAACATGCTTGAACATGACGGAATGTTGCATGGCTGCTAAAAAACCGCGAAAAGGGGCGATACATTTCTTGAAAGATATTTTCAGGGATACTACACAGCGGAAAGAAAACGCCTTTTATACACTCTTACCGGATGGGAAAAGCAACACGGGTCGAGAAAAATGTTTACTCCCCGGGTGGGGCGGCACTGTACCTTTATAGTAACAGGGCGGTCAGGGCGCAGCGAACGTTTTTGTGGGGAGCACCCGAAATACGAGCGGCCGTTTTCTGCGTACTGCACTGCCCGGAACAACAAAATTGACGCAGCTGCGTTGCGCCTTAAAAATGCAAAATATACATTTTGGATAATACTTGCACGAAAATACCTGATGGTCCTGCAAAAGTGCACACTGTCGGGTGCAGCGGGCGGGTGATATCCTGTGTACAGAGCCCGGGACACCGGACGAAAGGAGGAAGAACATCATGGGGCAGACAAAGCCCGCCGCCGGGCTGAAGAGCCTGAACCGCGCCGCCGACACCCTGAGCACCCTGCTGGCGCAGGAGGTAAAGGAACTGAACGAGCGGCAGAAGGCCGCCCGGCGGGAAAACACCCCCGACCCCGGGATGATGAAGGGGCTGAAGGAGGCCACCGCCGTGCTCAAGGATCTGGCGGGCGTGGTAAAGACCCTGAACGATCAGGGCACAGAACTGGAAGGAACAGAGTGCGGCGTGGTGCTGCTGCCGCCGGTGGAACAGGAGGAAAAACCATGAACAGAACCGAGCGCGCAGTCATTGTGTGGAAGCCGCAGCCCCGGCAGCTGGAATTTATGCGCAGACCGGAGCCGGAGGCACTGTACGGCGGCGCGGCGGGCGGCGGCAAGAGCGATGCACTGCTGATCGAGGCGCTGCGGCAGGTGCATATCCCGCATTACCGGGCGCTGATCCTGCGCAAGACCTACCCACAGCTTTCCGACCTTGTGGATAAGAGCCAGATGTACTACCGCCGGGCTTTCCCGGAGGCGCAGTACAACGCCACCTCCCATGTGTGGGTCTTTCCCAGCGGGGCAAAGATCTGGTTCGGCTCCATGCAGTACACCAAGGACCGCACCAACTATCAGGGCAAAGCCTACGATTTTATCGGCTTTGACGAACTGACCCACTTTGAGTGGGACGAGTACAGCTACATGATGAGCCGCAACCGTCCCACCGGGCCGGGCACCCGGGTGTATATGCGTGCCACCACCAACCCCGGCGGCATCGGTCACGGCTGGGTGAAGGCGCGGTTCATCACCCCCGCCCCGCCCGGTACACCCATTGTGGAAACCGTCACGGTGCGCCTGCCGGACGGCACCGACCAGCAGATGGAGCGGGCGCGGGTATTCATCCCGTCCAGCGTGTTCGATAACCCCGCCCTGCTGGCCAACGACCCCGGGTATCTGGCAAGCCTTGCCAGCCTGCCGGAAGCGGAAAAGCAGGCGCTGCTCTACGGCAGCTGGGACAGCTTTTCCGGGCAGGTGTTCACCGAATGGCGCAACGACCCGGCGCACTATCAGGATCAGCGCTGGACCCACGTCATCGCGCCCTTTGCCATCCCCAAGCACTGGCCCATCTGGCGCGGGTACGACTTTGGCTTTTCCAAGCCCTTTTCGGTGGGGTGGTATGCGGTGGACGAGGAGGGGCGGCTGTACCGCATCAAGGAACTGTACGGCTGCACCGGACGTCCCAACGAGGGGCTGCGCATCGACCCGGTGGAACAGGCCAAGCGCATCCGGGAGGCTGAGCAGAACGACCCGCTGCTGCGGGGCAGGGTGATCCACGGAGTGGCAGACCCCGCCATCTTTGACGAGAGCCGGGGCGAGAGCATTGCGGCCATGATGGAGCGCAGCCCGCATTTTCTGCGCTGGCAGCCCGGGGACCACACCCGGCTGGCGGGCAAGATGCAGTTCCACTACCGGCTGCGGTTTGCGCCGGACGGGCGGCCGATGCTGCAGGTGTTCAGCAGCTGCAAGCACTTCATCCGCACCCTGCCGAACCTTGTGTACGATGAGAGCAATGTGGAGGATATCGACACCCGGCAGGAGGATCACATCTACGACGAGTGCCGCTATGTGCTGATGGAACATCCCATCAGCCCGCCCGAGGCTTCTGCCGCGCCGCCAAGGCCGGACGACCCACTGGAGCTGCACCGGCAGGCGCGGTTCTACCGCATCTGAAAAAACAGGACAGAAAGGAAAGATTATGGAAGATACAAGAGCAGAAGCCCTGCCCATCGGCGCGGCAGAGGCGGCGGCTGCCTTGCAGACGCTGCAACGCTACAAGGCGGGCAAGGCGGCGCTGGACAAGCGCCTGATCGATAACGAATTGTGGTTCCGCATGGGACACTGGAAAAACTATCGCGACCCGCTGATGCCCGGCAAGGCGCAGCCCTCCAGCGGGTGGCTGTTTAACAGCATCGCCAACAAGCACGCCGATGCCATGGACAACTACCCCGAGCCCATGGTGCTGCCCCGGGCGGCAGACGATCAGGCCACGGCGCAGGCGCTTTCCAGCGTGCTGCCTGTGGTGCTGGAGCAGGCGGATTACGAGCAGGTGTACAGCGACGTCTGGTGGCGCAAGCTCAAGCAGGGCACCGGTGTTACCGGCATCTTCTGGGACCCGGCGGCGCGCGGCGGGCTGGGTGACATTGCAGTGCGCAGCGTCAACCTGCTGATGCTCTACTGGGAGCCGGGCGTGCAGGATATTCAGGACTCGCCGGACTTGTTCCACCTCAGCCTTGAGGACACCGCCCGGCTGACCGCGCAGTACCCACAGCTGGCAGGGCACGCCGCCGGTGTGGTGGATGTGCCCCGGTACATCCACGAGGACAGCCAGACCACCGCCAACAAGAGCGTGGTGGTGGACTGGTACTATAAGCGCCCGGACGAGAGCGGCAAATTGCGGCTGCACTACTGCAAGCTGTGCAACGGGGTGGTGCTGTATGCCAGCCAGAACGACCCGGCGCTGGCGGCGCGCGGGCTGTACGACCACGGCAAGTACCCCTTTGTGTTCGACCCGCTGTTCGTGGAGGAGGATTCTCCTGCCGGGTTCGGCTACATCGACGTGATGAAGGACTGCCAGAACGCCATTGACCGGATGAACCACGCCATGGATGAGAACGTGCTGCTGGCCTCCCGTCAGCGGTATGTGCTCAGCGACACCGCCGGGGTGAACGAGGAGGAGCTGGCCGACCTGAGCCGGGACATCGTGCACGTTGTGGGCCGCCTGAACGAGGACAGCTTCCGTCCGTTGCAAACGGCGGGCTTGCAGGGCAACAGCCTGAGCTACCGCAACAGCCGCATTGAGGAGCTGAAGGAGATCAGCGGCAACCGCGACCTGACGCAGGGCGGCACCACCGGCGGCGTGACCGCCGCCAGCGCCATTGCCGCCCTGCAGGAGGCAGGCAGCAAGCTGAGCCGCGATATGCTCAAGAGCGCCTACCGTGCCTTTGCAAGGCAGTGCTACCTCATCATTGAGCTGATGCGGCAGTTCTACGACGAGCAGCGGGTGTTCCGTATCACCGGGCAGCGCGGCGAGAGCGAATTCGTGCCCTTCTCGGCACAGGGGCTGCGCGCAAAGCCTGTGCCCGCCGTGGGCGGGGTGGAGCTGGGCAGCCGTGAGCCTGTCTTTGATATCGTGGTCAGCGCCGCCAAAAAGAGCACCTTCAGCCGCCTGTCCCAGAACGAGACCGCCAAGGAGTGCTACAAGCTGGGCTTCTTCGACCCCGCCAACGCGGACGCGGCCCTTGCGGCGCTGGAGATGATGGACTTTGAAGGGGTGGAAAAGGTGCGCGCCCGGGTGCGGCAGAACGGCACGCTGGCACAGCAGCTGGTGCAGCTGCAAGGGCAGATGGCAAGACTGACCGCCGCTCTTGCGCAGCAGCCCGGCGGCACCCAAACGGCGCAGGACACCGCCAGTCTGACGGCACAGCTGCCGGTGGCGGCGGCTGCCCGCGCCATGAATTGGAACGGAAAGGAGGTGAAGTGAGATGATCAAGGTGTGTTACAGCGAGCTGGACGGCCCCAAGGGGCTGAGCCTGCGGCTGGAAGCCGCCGGTCACGCGGGCTACGCGCCCGCCGGGCAGGATATCGTATGCGCTGGCGCAAGCACCCTGATGCAGGCGCTGGTGTACCTGCTGGCAGGGGAGGAGAGCGCCCGCAGCGATGCTTGGGATGAGCCGGAGGGTCCGCGCCTTGCCGTGGCGGTACAGGCCCCGGTAGCGCCATGGGTGCAGGGTGCGTTTGAGCTGGCCAAGGCGGGCTTTACCCTGCTGGCAGAGCGTTACCCGGACAACCTGCGCTTTGCGGATGTGAGCCGCAGCGGGCAGCAGAGCATGATGGATTTGCAGCTGTTTGCGGAGGGAGAGGCTGCCCCCGCGTTGAGCCCGGAGCAGAGCCGACAGGCGGTGGCTGCGGGCACGCTGAAGCCGGAAGCCCCAGCCGCGCAGCCGGAAGCGCCCCGGCAGACCCCGGCAGAGCCGGAAAAGCAGCCGGAAAAGCAGCCGGAAACACCCGCACAGCTGGAGCGCCCGGTGCTGCCGCCCCTGCCGCTGCCGGTGGAAAACACGGTGCGCAGCCTGCACGCCCGCTGGGCGGCAGAGGAAGCCGCCATGCGCCGCAGCCAGCCGGGCTTTGACCTGAAGGCGGAGCTGAAGAACCCGGAGATGCGCCGTCTGATGCAGCTGCCCGGGATGCGGGTACAGGACGCCTACCGCCTTGCCCACTACGAGGACGCCCTGCGCACCACGGCACAGACCGTGGAGCAGGGGGTGGTGGAGCGGGTGCAGCAGCGCGCCGCGCGTCCGCTGGAAAACGGCCTGCGCCCCGGCGCTGCCGCTTCGGTACGGCCGGACGTAGCCGCCATGACCCGCGCCCAGCGGGAAGCCCTGGAGCGCCGTGTGCTGCACGGTGCACAGATCGAATTGTAAGCCAAAAGAAGAAAGGAAAAAAGCATGATGAATTTTAACATCCAGCTGTTTGCGGACGCGCAGACCAACACCACCGGCACCATGTCGGTGGAGATGAAGACCTTTTACGAGAAGCGCCTGATCGATCAGGCAGAGCCGCGCCTTGTGCACGACCAGTTTGCGGATTACTACCCTGTGCCCCAGAACGGCGGCAAGACCATCGAGTTCCGCAAGTACGACAGCCTGCCCAAGGCCAGCACCCCGCTGACCGAGGGTGTTACCCCCAACGGTCAGGCGCTGAACGTGACCAGCATCACCAGCGACCTGCACCAGTACGGCGGCTGGACCCCGCTGACCGATGTTTTGCAGATGACCGCCATCGACAACAATGTGGTGCAGGCTACCCGCGTGCTGGCAAGTCAGGCCGGCCGCACCATGGACAGTATCACCCGCGATGTGCTGGCGGGCGGCACCAACGTCATCTACGCCCCGAAGCAGGGCGCAGACGGTGCCGAGACCGCCGTTACCAGCCGCAAGGCACTGGACAAGAGCTGCACCCTGACCCCGAAGCTCTTCTTTCAGGCAGCGGCGCAGCTGGGTGCCATGAACGCCGACCCCATCGGTGACAGCTACGTTGCCATTATCCACCCATACGCGGCCTACGACCTCAAGACCTGTAAGGAGTTCATGGAGGTGCACAAGTACGCCGACCCCGACACCATGTTCCGCGGCGAGATCGGCAAGCTGGGCAACATCCGCTTTATCGAGACCAGCGAAGCCAAGATCTGGAAGGACGATACCTGCCCGGCGGGTCTTGCGGTGTTCGGTACACTGGTGCTGGGTGCCCACGCCTACGGCGTGACCGAGCTGGAAGGCGGCGGCCTTGAGCATATCGTCAAGCAGCTGGGCTACGGCGACGACCCGCTGAACCAGCGCGCCTCTGTGGGCTGGAAGGGGATGCGCGCCGCCGAGCGTCTGGTGGAGCAGTACATGGTGCGCATCGAGAGTGTGTCCAGCTACTCTGCCACCGCTGCCGCCAACTAAGGAGGTGCCCATGGCTGAAAAGAATGTGCGCATCCGGCTGTTCAAGGATAACAGCCGCTACAAGGGCGATCTGTTCGTCAGCGTCAACGGCGTGAACTACAAGATCCGCCGGGGCGTGGAGGTGGAGGTGCCGCCCGCTGTGGCCGAGGTACTGGAGCACAGCCAGCGTCAGGACGAGCTGACCGCTGCCCGCATTGCCGCTGCGGAGAACGCGGCGCAGTAAAATCTGCAATATCAACGCTGCCCGGCTGGGAGAAATGCCCCCCGGCCGGGCTTTTTATAAAAAGGATGTGATGAGATGACCATAGGAGAGGCTTTGGAGCGTGCCGAGCAGCTGCGCCCAAACTGCCGCATTGAAACCGAGACCCGGCTGCAATGGCTGCGGGAGGCTGACGCCCTGCTGCGCACAAAGCTGTTTGACCGCGCTGCCGCCGGGGCGTTTGATGCGGTGGGTGCAGACCGTCCATGGGAGCAGCCGGTGCAGGACGACCAGATGCTGCTGGCGCCGCCGCCCTTTGATGCCCTATACCCGCACCTGCTGTGTGCGCAGATGGACGCCGCCTTGGGCGAGACCGACCGCTACGCCGGGGAGCAGGCGCAGTACAACGCCCTGTATGCAGAACTGGCGGTCTGGCTGCGGCAGAACTACCCGCCCCGCAGCCGGGCGCAGTGGCGCTGGTAAGGAGGTGAGGCGATGGTACTGGCAGACAGAATACGGCTTGCCAACACCCGGCAGCTGCTGCGGGCCTTTGGCGGCCTGAACGAGACTTACGGCTGCTCGGAAGCAGAGTACAGCGCCGGAGTGAACTTTTCCACCCGGGATTTTCCCGCCCTGAGCACCCGCACGCCCCGCCGCAGACTGCGGGCGCTGACCGGGCTGAACGGGATGTACCACCTGAACGGCCTGCTGACGGTCTGCGGGCGGGATATCACCTATACCCCGGACGATGCCGCCGCCCCGGCGGTGACAAAGCCGGATGCCGTGACCGATGGCCGCAAGGCGCTGGTGGGCATCGGCACAAAAATTCTGATTTTCCCGGACAAGCTGGCCTTTGATACGGCAGACGGCAGCGTGACCGCACTGGGGGCGCTGTGGACGGCGGCGGGCAAAAGCGTGACCTTTGCCCCCTGCGATGCCGCAGGCAAGACCTATCAGGTGGAAGCTTTTGGCCGGGACGAGCCCGCTGAACCGGCAGACGGACAGCTGTTTTTAAAGGTAGAGGATGCCGACCACCCGTGGCGGTACGACAGCACGCTGGAAATATACAGCAAAAACTCCGGCAGCTGGGCAGCCATCCCGCTGGAATACTGCCGTATCACGGCGGCAGGGCTGGGCAAGCTGTTCCGGCAGTGGGACACCGTGACCGTGCAGGGTGCAGCCGCCGAAGCGGCGGGGCAGAGCCCGGAGCTGAACGGAGACCAAATCGTGTATGACGTGGGCGAGGACTGGCTGCGGGTGCGCTGCACCCCACAGGGCGAGTATTTCTACGGCACACTGGTGCAGAACGCCGCCGCCGCCCAGTGGCAGAGCATGGACGGAAAACAGCGCCGCAGCGTGGAAGCCGCACAGACGGTATCCATGGAGCGCCGGGTGCCGGAGCTGGATTTTGTGACAGAGTGCGACAACCGGGTGTGGGGCTGCAACAGCAAGGAAAACGTCATCTACGGCTGCAAGCTGGGCGACCCCACCAACTGGTTCAGCTACCGGGGCATCGCCGCAGACAGCTACGCCGTCACTGTGGGCAGCGATGGCGCTTTTACCGGGGCGGCTTCCTGCATGGGCTATGCGCTGTTCTTTAAAGAGAACACCCTGCACAAGCTGTACGGCTCCAAGCCCTCGGATTTTCAGCTTTCCAGCCTGCGCTGCCGGGGTGTGGCAAAAAACGCCGCCCGCAGCCTGTGCGTGCTGAACGAGACGCTGTATTATCTCTCGCCGGACGGTGTCATGGCGTGGGACGGCAGTCTGCCCACCAAGGTGTCCGGTGCGCTGGACGCCGCAAAGCTTGCCAACGTACAAAGCGCCGTGGGCGGTGCGCTGGATGGCCGGTACTACCTGCACATCTCCCGGGAGAGCGCTCGACTGCTGGTCTATGATACCGAGAAGGGGTTGTGGAGCGAGGAGGACGTCTGCTCCTGCGATATGACCAGCACCGGCGGGCAGCTTTATCTGTGGGACGGGCAGGCGCTGTGGGCGGCAGACCCCACCCGCGAGCCGGACTGGCAGACCACCGACGGCGTGGAAACGGATATCCCCTTTGAACTGGTCACCGGCGATGTGGGACTGGACGGCACCGAGCAGCGGTATCTTTCCCGGCTGACCCTGCGGCTGGACGCCGAGTGCACCAGCACGGTGGAGGTGGCGGTGAGCTATGACGGCGGCGCGTGGGAGACGGTAGCTTCCCTTGCCGCCCAAGGCAGCCGTCGCTGCTATGACCTGCCCTTTGTGCCCCGGCGGTGCGGGTCGCTACGGCTGCGGCTGCGCGGCAAAGGACAGATCACCCTGCGCAGTCTTGTGCGCACCATCGCCCCGGCAAAGGGAAAATTATGGGAGGAGGATGCCTCATGGCAAGCATGAACGGCCTGAGCAAGCTGGGCCTGCCCAAGCTCAGCGATCACATGGACCCGGAGGATGCCCGGGCACTGCGCAGCTATCTGTACCAGATGCAGGAGCAGCTGCAGTATGTACTGACCAATCTGGATACGGAAAATATGTCCGACACCCTGCGCAGCAAGCTGCAGGGACTATAAGTGTGAAAGGAGAATTTTATGGCATCCAAAAAGAAGGAGGAACTGCTGCAGCCGGAGGTGCAAACGCAGGCACAGCCTGCCGCGCAGCCCACTTACAGCACGGAGGGGCTGAACAGCCGCACCGAGGTGGAAAAGGCCATGGCAAACGCCAGCTACCGCCCCGGTCAGCAGGTGACGGATGCGGCAGATGCCCTGAAGCAGTGGCAGCAGAACCGCCCCGCAGACTACCAGAGCAACTATCAGGATAAGATCAACAGCCTGCTGGGGCAGCTGCTGGAACGGGAGAATTTTCAGTACAGCTACACCCGCGATCCGCTCTACCGCCAGTACGAGCAGCTGTACACCCAGAACGCCCACAACGCCAGCGCGGACGCGGCGGCGCAGGCTGCTGCCCTGACCGGCGGCTACGGTTCCAGCTATGCCACCAGTGCGGCGCAGCAGGCCTATCAGCAGCAGATCGGCGGGTTGGCAAGCGCCATCCCCACCCTGTACAGTCTGGCGCTGGATACCTACCAGAGCGGCGGCGAGGAGCTGGTGAACCGGCTGGATCAGCTGAATGGACAGGAGCAGAACGCCCAGACCCTGTACGACCGTCAACTGCAGGACTACTACACCCAGTTGCAGCAGAAGGGTGAGGCCTACAACGACGCCTACGCCAAGGACTACGGCCAGTATCAGGAGCACCTGAACCGGCTGGACACCCTGCACGGCTACTACACCGCGCAGGAACAGGCACAGATCAGTCAGCGCCAGCAGGCGTTCAACAACGTCATGACCGTGCTGGGGGTCATCGGAGACGTGGTGCAGCTGGCCATCAGTGGCACCACCGGTCTGGGCACACTGGCGGGCAGCCTGCTGAACACCGGGTACAACATCTACTCCGGCAACCGCGCCTACGAGGCCGAGCGCACCGACACCCAGTGGAGCCAGCAGATGCAGGAGAAGCAGCGTCAGGACGCACTGACCCAGCAGCAGTACGATAACACCGCCAGCGAGCGCGCCTATCAGGATGCGCTGAAGCAGCAGGCATTCAACAATAACGTGACCACCCAGAAGCTGAACATCGCCAAGGGCGAGTGGGCGCTGAAGCAGGCTAACGCCCAGCAGAAGGCCGCACAGGCTGCCGGTAAGGCGGCGGCTGCGGGCAAAAAGTCCGGCAGTTCCGGCAGCGGAAAGGCCACCGGCAGCAGCGGCTCTGCTTCCGGCGGCAGCCGCAGCACCGTCAGCGCAGGGGTGCCCTACACGGCAGCGCTGCTGCGCAGTCAGGGCAAGAGCGATGTAGCCATCACCTCTGCCCTGCGGCAGGAGGGCTACACCCCCGCCCAGATCGCAAAGATTTTACAGGAGATGAATAAATAAGAGAAAAGGCACCCCGGCAAAGCAGCTGCTTTGCCGGGGTGCCGTACTTTTATAATATCCTGCCAAAAGAAAAAGTCCGCTGTTTTCACAGCGGACTTTTTGGTGGGGTGCCCAGTGGGACTCGAACCCACGGTCTCCAGATCCACAATCTGGCGCGTTAACCGACTACGCTATGGGCACCACATAGATGCGCCCGAAGGGACTCGAACCCCCGGCCCACTGCTTAGAAGGCAGTTGCTCTATCCACCTGAGCTACGGGCGCACGTTGTTATCCCAATGGGTTCCATTATGGCGGCAGTTCTGTGTCGGCACAGGCTGCGAGAGAAATAATACCATACCCATCGCATTCTGTCAAGGAAAATCTGAAAAAAGTTTCAACTTTTTTTGCGCTGCGGGCAAAAACGGCCTTACAGCAGCCACATTCCGGCATAGCCCAGCGCAAAGCCCAGTGCAAAGCCGCACACCACGTCCCGCACATGATGCACCCCGGTGAGCACTCGCAGGCAGCAGATGAGCAGGGCGATGCCCACCATCACGCAGCCCGCAGCGGGGTAGAAATACAGCCACACCGCCGCCAGCACGGCGGCGCTCAGCGCGTGGCGGGAGGGCATGGAGTGCCCACGGCTCTCCTTTGCCACCAGCGGGGTGAAGCCGGGCTGTTCGTAGGGGCGGGGGAAGTGCAGTCGGCTGCGCAGCAGCGTGCCGCCCCAGAACACCAGCCCCGGCACAAAGATGGAGCGGGCAATGAGCACCATAAAGTCCAGCGCGGCCTGCTTCTGGGTGAGGAACAGCCGCGAGAGCCGGACGTTCAGCAGGCACAGCAGCACCGGGTAGCACACAAAGGGCACCAGCGGCAGCCACCGGTCCAGAAAAACGACCAGCCGCTTTACAGCCGGGTGGGCGCTGAACCAGTGATAGATGGGCTTGTACTGTTCTGCGGTCAAAGCAGCTCTCCTCCTGTCGGGCGGACATCAGAAACAGGTGTCCAGATAGTTTTCCACATCAAAGGGCTCCGGGGTGGAATCCTTGCGCAGGTACAGCGGGTGATGCGGGTGCCCCTTTTTGCTGCGCTTGCCAAAGGTGACCCACGGAATCTCCCGCTCCCGCGTCAGGGCCACCATCTCCCGCATCAGGCCGGGCAGGTAGTCCCGCTTTTCGATCAGGGTGCCCCATGCCGCCCACATGGTAGGCTCGGTCTGGGCCAGCACCGCCCGCAGCCAGCGCAGGTTTTCATCGCACAGGGCGCGGTCGGGTACTTTATCCATATCGTTGGGGTCGGTGGCGCGCTGGGGGTAGACGTTGAACATAATCCAGCTGTCAAAGCCGTTGGCGGCGGCCAGACGCTCCACGCTTTTTAAGGTGGGATCCAGTGCGCCGGGCTGGGCGGTGCTGGGGTTGATGCCGATGCACACCAGCGGGTGTTTACCCACGCGGCCAAGGACATAACGGTAGTTTTGGTAGGTGTGGGGCTCGTAATACCAGACGCCGCCGGCGTATTCGCCCGCCTCGAGCACGGGCAGAGAAACGGTATGCATGATCGTAAACTCCTGTCGGTTTTGAATAGCATTCTTATCGTACCTGAATCTACCGGGAAAATCAACAGTTTTAGCCCCAAAATACTGCCTTATTTCTGTTTTTGTGGTATACTGGGGGTGTTCCGGTGCGGCAGGGGGACTGCGGCACTGCGGTTATGATAAAGAAGGAGTTCTTATGCTGGAAGATTATAAAAGTGCACTGCGCGCAGGGCAGCGCGCCTATCGTGCCCGCATAGCCCGCGGCCAGTCGCCCTATCTGGCCGTGCTGGACGATGTGCTCAAGGGCGTGGATATCGTGGCGCAGGAGCCGCTGGGTCTGGTGGAGATCCCGTCAGACAGCCTTGTGGGCACCAAGACCAGCGGACGGCACACCGCCTTTTCGTATGATTTTATGCCTCTGCTGGAGCCGGACACCGAGTTTGCCGCCAAGTGGTCGAACCTGTGCGACGCGCATCTGGAAGAGGGCATCCATACCCCCATCATCGCCTTTGAGTACATGAACCAGTTTTATGTGCAGGAGGGCAACAAGCGAGTCTCGGTGCTCAAGTATTACGGCGCCGTCAAGATCCCGGGCACGGTCACCCGGCTCATCCCCGCCCGCACCGAGGATCTGGAAAATAAGATCTACTACGAGTTTCTGGATTTCTATAAGCTGTCCAAAGTGAACTATGTGCATTTCTCCAAGCTGGGCGGCTACAGCAAGCTGCAGACGCTGGTGTGCAAGGCCAGCGGCGAGGCATGGTCGGAGGATGACCGGCTGAACTTTGCCGCCTTCTACACCATGTTCCACCAGCAGTTCGAAGCCTTGGGCGGCACCTCCATGGGGCTGACCACCGGTGATGCGCTACTGGTGTACCTGTCGGTGTACCGCTACTCCGATACCTACGACGCCACCCCGGCGCAGGTGCGGCAGAACCTGGAAAAGCTGTGGAACGAGGTGAAGGTGCTTACCGAGCCCCACGGTGTGGAGCTTTCGCTGGAACCGCCCAAGAGCCCTGCAGAGCCGCTTTTGTCCAAGCTGAATATCTTCAGCCCCAGCAAGCAGCCCAGCGAGCTGCGGGTGGCATTTATCCACGAGTACAACGCCAAGATCAGCGCGTGGGTGCGCGCGCATGACGAGGGGCGCGAGGCACTGGCCAAGGTTTTCCCGGACAAGGTGTATATCAGCTGCTACGAGGATGTGAACCCGGAGGTGGACGCAGAGCAGGTGCTGGAGGAAGTAGCCCACAACAATGCGGACGTGGTGTTCGCCACCAGCGTGCGGATGTACAACGCCTGCCTGAAGGTGGCGGCGCAGCACCCCAAGACCCGCATCCTGAACTGCTCGCTGAACGCGCCGCACCCGCTGGTGCGCACCTACTACCCACGCACCTATGAGGTGACCTATCTGCTGGGTATGCTGGCCGGTATCATGACCAAGACTGGGCACATCGGCTATGTGGCGGCAAACCCCGTGTACGGCGTGCCCGCGGCGATCAACGCCTTTGCGCAGGGACTGAAGAGCGTGCGCCCGGCAGGCCGTATCTGGCTGCGCTGGGCCTGCCAGCCCGATGCCGCCCATCCGCTGGATTTTGCCGACTGCCCGGAGATCGACATGGTCTACGCCCGGGACAGCCGGGAGCCTGCCAACACCCACCGGGACTACGGCCTGTGCCGCAAGCTGCCGGACGGCAGCCTGCAGCCGCTGGGGCTGCCGATCTGGCGGTGGGATACCTTCTATGTGGAGATCGTGCGCTCTATCTTTGACGGCAGCTGGGACAACGCAGCCACCACCCGCGCAGTGAACTACTGGTGGGGTCTGCGCAGCGGCGCAGAGGATCTGGAGTATCAGGAAGCGCTGCCCAGCGGTACGCGGCAGCTGCTGGATCTGCTGGAAACGCTGCAGGGCTCGGATAATGTGCACATCTTCCCGGAAAAGCTGTATGACAACGAGGATAACCTGCACTCCCCGGAGAATAAAGTTTACAGCCCCAAAGAGCTGATGGAGATGGATTGGCTGGATGCCTGTGTACACGGCAAGCTGCCCCATTACGATGAACTGGACGTCAAGACCCGTACCGTGCTGGCGATCAACGGACTGGACAACGTAAAGGGTCTGGAGAAATGAGCCGGCCTGACCGGAAAAGAATGGAGCATACGAACGTGAAAATTCTTGCCATCTCAGATGTCCCGTCCAAGGCGCTGTGGGACTATGACACCCGTGCCCGGCTGGAAGGCATCGACCTGATCCTCTCCTGCGGGGATCTGCCCAAAAAGTATCTGGAATATCTCACAAACTTTACCGCTGCACCCATCCTGTATGTGCACGGCAACCACGACGGCAGCTACCAGACTCAGGGTGAACCCGGCGGCTGCATCTGCGTGGACGATCAGGTGTACACATGGAAGGGTCTGCGCATCATGGGGCTGGGGGGCTGTCAGCGCTATAATAAAGAGGATACCTACCAGTACACCGAGAAGGCCATGCGCCGCCGTGTGCACAAGCTGGAGCATCAGGCACACAAAAGGGGCGGCATCGACCTGCTGCTGACCCACGCCCCGGCAAAAGGGCTGAACGATGGGGACGACCGTGCCCACACGGGCTTTGAGTGCTTCAACGAGATTCTGGACGAGTACCAGCCGAAGTGGTTCATCCACGGGCACATACACCTGAATTATGATGCAAAGCTGCCCCGGGTGTGCACTCGCGGCAACACCACCGTCATCAACGCCACCGAGCGCTATGTGTTCGAGATCCCGGACCCGGATCCGGCCGAAGAGCGTAAGTCCCTTTGGCGGATGCTGGGGTTCTGACTGGTTGTCGGCTCTTGGAAAAATGATTTGAAATGCCCTCCGCCTTTACGACCCCTCCTGTGAAAATGGGATATCGGAACACCCGCAGGTGTTCCGATATCCCGAAATTTAAAATAATTTTCCGCTGTTTATGCGCGGAGCGCATTCTCAATCGTCCCGGCATAAAAAGAAGCCGCTGCACAGTGCTTGTGCAGCGGCCTTTTTGTTTATGGAGCCTTATGTGGGAATGGCGGGCGCGGCAGCAGTGCGGTGCTGCCTGTGTCCTTTAAAAATTACAGTTCCAGCTTACCGGAGAATTTGTTGATGACGTAATAGGCTGCGCCCTCCTCGGGCTTGACGTACACCTTGCAGGACTGCACGCCGACCTTGTGGGTGGTGCGGTAGTCTGCCTTGGCGCGGTCGATGATGTCGGTGATGTTGTACTGCTCACCGCCCATCTCTACATACAACTCGGGTGCCAGCGGCGGGCGGCCACGGCGGGCGGGAGCCTTGGTGGATTTGCGGGTCTTGCCCTCGGCAGCCGGAGCTTCGGCTGCAGGAGCAGAAACTTTCTTTTCAGGCATAATACATAACCTTCCTTCTGTATTTGATCTGATGCAGCGGGGCTGCACCGGCGGGCTCCAATGATCTATCGCAAGGCAGAAGCGGCGCGGAAAGCGCAGACCTCGCTGCCCCATACGAATCGGAACGAAAATGTTTGCGTAAAGAAGTTGAACTTATAATCATATAATAAGTTTTTAAAATTCATTTGTAAAGACTTTTTTATAAAAAACATTGTAAAAACGGGAGGAAACAGTAGAATAAATGCCCGGAGCGGTGTTCCGATGCTTTTTTCTCGGGTATAGTACGACCTTTCGGCAAAACAGGCAGCCATTCCCGGGAAAGCCGGGCAGCACTGCGGCCACAAATACGGCGGGCAAAAACGGCCTTTTGCGGGGGCAGAATAAGGCGGAACGGAACTGTCGGCGCACGCAGAGGCGCAGCAGAGAAAAAGCAGAAGCTGCCGCACAAAAAGCAGTGCGGCAGCTTTCTTTTGCTACGGCAGGTCGTCGCTCGTGTTGTGGAACGCCATCTGCATAAAATTAACGGGATTTCGAAAATATTTTTGTAAAACTTGCGGTTGGCAATTAAAACTGCTTGAAAAAATATAACAGATACAGCGAAAAGAAACCGTACAAAAATGCGATGACGCTGAAAAGCGTGAGTAATGATATCAGGCCGCGCTCAACACAGAAACAGTACCAGAACCTGAAATACGGCAAACAACACGACGAACAGTATCGCAAGGAAGCCTGCCCAGTGCACCAGCGCCAGCAGCACCAGCGCTCGCCGCCCGTCTGCACCCCGGTGCAGCAGCTGCCGCCAGCGGACAGGCTGTGCAAAGGTGATCTTTGCCAGAGCGGCAATACTTTCCACCCCGAGCCGTGCCGACAGTGCCGCTTCGCCGTCATGCTGCGCGAGCGGAAGCAGTTGTTCCGTGATGGAGAAAATGTGGCATACGCTCGTTGCAACGAAAACAGGGTGGTTCCATACTGTGCCCAAAAGCAGCAGTACGCCCGCGTAAAGGCTCTCTGCGCGTACTCCCGCCAACGCCTGCTGCACCCCTGAGCGGTCGTTATGGTGTCTATCCATGCTTACATAGGCACTGGTCACCCGCCAACCGCAGACGTAGATCCCAACTTCGTCCACGGCACACCCATCGGCTATGGCTGCAACCATGTGGCCGATCTCATGCAAAGCGATCCCAGGCAGCGCCAGTGCCAGCGCCACCAGCAGTTCTGTCATACAGAGCTCTAAGAGCAGCTGCCGCAGCGACAGCCTCGCCAGCGCCATGGCGGTGCAGCCTGCCAGCAGCGAGAGCGGACCGCACCACGGCAGCAGCCCACTGACCAGCCTTGCCAGCGGCTGCAGCCTGCGTATCCGCCGCTGGTCAAAACGGATGAGCGTTACGCGCTTTTCCTTTTTGCTCATTTTCCTCCTCCTTGACTGGATGTGCAGCTTTCGGCTTTATGATACCATATTTGTGCTGCCAGCACCAAAAAAACGCCGCATAAAGCGCGAAGGGACTGTTGCGGCGTTTTTGCGCAACAGTCCCTTGCTTTATGGCGCAGGCGGCGGGGTGGATGGGATGCTGCAAAGCTCCTGCAGATCGCTTTGTTCCTCCGGGTCAAGTTCCGGCAGCGTTTCCATCGACCGTTAAAACGAGAATACACGCGGGATCTGGTTTGTCGGCAGCAGAGCATACCCCTGCTCTTGCCAAATAGCAGCATCGGGAGGTGCGATATGCAGCCGCGAAGGTGGTGTAAGGATGTCATGCCGCAGGTCGGCGGTAACGTCGATATACAGTGTTCTCCAACCCTCGTCCGGCAGCCAGACCTGATTAAACGCATGGTTCAGCCGTCCTGCATTGCGGCAGTCAGCCAGCACCACCCGGTTTGGTATACCTGATCGAGTAGCCAGCGCGGAGAACCACAGGGCGATGCCCTCACATACGCTGGTGCCGCCGGCAGCGCCGCGAATATCGTGAGAGGGGCTGGCGCTGCTGGAGCCGTAAGCAGTCTCGGCGGCGATCACATCGTGCAGCCAGCAGACCCGTTCACGGTCCGTTGTGCCAGCAGCCTGCTTGCTTCGGGTCAGAATGCTTTCCATACGGTTCAATGTTGTTTTTTTGCAGCGCTCAAGCGTTGCTCCGCTGTAAAACGCTTCAAACCGCAGTGCGGTGGATCCAACATGGGTGTGGCGGAAGTCCACCCAGAAAAGCTCTGGCTTGTCATATTTGAGGGCGTTGATGATGCGCGTGATCTCCTCGGAAGAAAGTTTGCAGGGCAGAACCACGTCGAATTCATCTTCGATTAACTTCCCGTAGATCAACGAATAGCATTCCTGTTCGTGGGAAGAAGAGAGGTACGCGTAGTAATAACCGCCCTTCGACCAGGGCAAAGCGGGACCTGACATTTCCTATCTCCTTTTACAGTTGCTGCAAGGCGGCGCGCAGGGCTGCCAGCTGCTTTTGGGGGTTCCTCGGCAGCCCCAGCAGGGCTGCACGCGCTGGCGCGTAGCCTGCCCGCGCAGCGCGTTCGAGAAGGCTCTGCGCCTGCTCGGGAATAACTCCAGCCAGGTAGAACCAACAGGCGGGATGATCGCTTCCTGCGAGAAGCTGCCGCGCGGTTTTGGCGTCCTTGTGCTGCAGGGCTGCTGCTGCCGCCAGCAAGGTGGCGGCTGCGCCGCGCGGCAGACTGTTGACCAGTTCGTTTGCATTGGCACAGCGCCCGCGGAGAGCATACAGTGCGTTTTCTAGAGCTGCGGCATATCGTTCCTTGTCATGTACCAACAGCGCTCTGTGCAGCGCCGTGGCAGCCTTTTGGGGAGAGAGCCGTTCCTGCGGGTCGTTCTTTGTCAAAGCAAGGATGACCTCCAGAATGTCGTCCGGTACGTCCTTGTACTGATCGACCTGATGAGCAAAGATAAGCGGGTCGAATTGCAGCCGCTTCTTGCCTTTATGCACCAGCAGCTTGTACAAGCTGACCCCAAGGCTGTATATGTCGCTTTTGTTGCCAACAATTTCGCGGCCTTCCAGCAGCTCAGGGGCGCGGTAGCAGCCTGTCCCACTGATGGAAAAATTATCCATTTTGCTTTCCAGATAATTCGGCCGGGCCAGCCCGAAATCTGTCAGAAAAAACTCCGGCGATGCACCGCAGTTTTTTACAAGAATGTTTTCCGGCTTGATATCCCGGTGCAGCGTCTTTTCTTTTTCCATTTTCTGGATGGTTTTTGCGACGGACTCCAGTGCGGCAAGCACGGTCGCAGTGCGTTCAGCCTCCTGAAGTTGTTCGAGGTATTTCGGCAACGACTGAAGGTATTCCATTCGGATGAGGAACAGCCTGCGATTGCTATCCGAATCCGAAAGAGCAAATTCTGCCGTGTCATAAACCTTCACGCCGCAGCCCGCTTCAGACATGCGGCGGGCGTATTCCAGCTCATTGGCGCCTCGCCAGGAAAGGTCTTCGCACAATTCCGGTGTGTCTGCACGGGCGCTGTTCGTGACCTTGAGCGCTTCGACCCTGCCGCTGGCTGACACTTTATATACGTCGGACATGCCGCCGTGTCCGATCTGCTCTCGAAGCCTGAAGTTGAGTTCCGGCCAACTAGCCCGAACCGCCCGTTCTACCATATCGGGGGCGGTATAGTAGTTTCTGTTGTTCTCAGCCATAGAAAAACTCCTTTTTATACGCACCTGATGACACGCACCTGATGACGACTGCGGTAGCGTTGTCATCGGCATTGCTGATGGCGCACAGCTGGTCAGCGCTGCCATTTAGCTTTAGCAGAAAGCGGCTGAGCGGATTCAGATCCACGCCATCTGTGCAAAGTACGAGAGTGTCTCCGTGTTGGAGGCGGAAGTGTCCTGCGTGAAGCTCTGTGTCAGTCGCCCCCATATAATTCAACAGAATGTTTTTCTCTCTTGGATCCGCGGGTAGTCCAAGCGCTTTATGGAAATAATAGCGGTTATCCAACGGATGATTGATGAGAGTAAATTTGCCTCTGTGTGCCAACCAGATGCCACTATCGCCAGCCGAAACCCATTCCACCTCTCCGTTTGCGCACACCGAGACTGCACACAGGGTGCACCCGCCGTCAACATAGCGGTAGGTTTCTGCCAGCGCATCCCGCGCCTCCATGGCTGCCGCCATCAGCCGGGACGGCGCAGGTTCTGCTTCTTCTTCATACTCAAGGAGGAAAGCTGCGCGCAGCGGTAACAGCTGGCTCACCGGCCGCAGCACTGGCAGCGGGGACTCGCCCGTTGTACAGGTATGCAGCGGTTCACAGAGAGCCGTCTGTTCCTCTGCTTCGGTTTCAGTGGCGGTATTATAAAAGCTGTAAAAGCTCTCTCTCAGCACTTCCAGACAGCGGGCTGCGGCATATTTTCCGTTGGTGCACCCCCCAAGGCCGTCTGCTGCGGCAAAAAGCACCTCATTATCCTCACGGATATCCATCAGGACCTGCCCGCTGATGTGGCGCTCCTCGATGCCCTCCGGAAAGGCTGCCTGTTCACCGATGGAGAGATTATCCTGATTCTCTTTGCGCCGGTTTCTGCTGGAAGCCCAGCTGACCTTCAGTTTCATTCAATCACCTCCAAGGTGTGTTTCAAAAGTTCCCGTGCCGGCTCCTTCAAAATGGCCGATGTTTTGCTGGTACCGCTCCGGGTGATAATGGCTACATAGGCTTCCTTACGCTGTGTGATCAAAGAAAACGCGAGCATTGTCGTGTTTTTCCCGTCGGGCTGGGTCGCCGTGCCGGTTTTTCCATAAATTGCCTTTAATTTGTCGTTTTTCAACTTATAAGCTTCGGCCGCGCCTGCAAAAGCCGCGCGCAGGGTCTCTTGAGTTTTGCCGTATCCGGCAAACATGGCAGGCAGGGCAGGTCTTGTCTCAATATATTTCGCATCCTCCACAGTATTGGGATCTTCGATGTAATCGACAATATGCGGAGCGCCAACAGCTTCATCATTATTCAGAGCCAGTGCACCGTACAAAAGCAAGACCTGTATGGGCGTCACAAGGGCGCTGCCCTGGCCGAAGCCGATCTGGCGGAGGTTTGCTTCGCTGCTATCTGCTTGGAGACCGAGAGAGGACTTCAGAGCCGTCCCTTCGTAAGAAGGAATCACCGTGGGAGCAGGAACCGCGTCCGCGAAGCCCCACTGTCCGGCTTCTTTCAAAAAGTTTGATGTACCGACCATTTCCGCGCCGTGCGCGAAGTAGGTGTTCGAGGAGTGAACAACTGCACTGTTCAACTCAAGCTTGCCATAGCGCTTCTTCCCATAATTGCTGATTCCATGGTAAGGCCCATCATCGTAATACGTCATATCTACGCCGTTTTTCAACATGGCAGACGCCGTGATCAATTTCATCACACTGCCGGGTGCCATAGGTGTGATAAGCGGGTCTGCAAAAAAGTTTGGTTCGTTTTTGTAGACATCATACAACTCGGTGTAGTGATTTACGTCAAACTCAAGCGTACCACGACTTGTGGCACAGGCCAGCATAGAGCCTGTACGCGCGTTCATCACCGCGCAGGTACCGCGAGTACCAGAAATCAGGCTGTAAGCAACCTTCTGCAATTCGCTGTCAATGGTCAAATGCAGTGTGCGTCCTGCACCTTTTCCGGGAAGCGTACTGTAAAGCAACTCCTCCTGATAGGTCTTCCGCAAGCCTGTCAGCTCGCCGCCTGCGGTGCGCAGGCCGATGAGCGAACCGTAGCTGACATCCAGTACCTTGGCCGGGGTGCCGGGGTCGCCGGGCTCGGTCAGGGGCTCACCGTTCCGGTCTACGATGGCGCCCTCGATGGTCTGGCTGCGCTGCGCTTCCTTGGTAAATTTAGTCCGCCAGTTTTCGATGTTTTCTTTTTCAGCAGAGGGGACAGCTCCCGCCTGCTGGAAAAACTTGCCGGTCGTTGCGGCCAGACCTACTGCAGCTGCAGCACCGAGGAACGCGCGTCGAGAAAAATATTTCCGGGGCAGGTTCAGCATCTTCAATTCTCCTCTCTTTCTTTTATGGTCGAAAGCACGATTACTCCCGTCATCATCGAATTCACGATAATATTCATCGTTCCTTCGCTCAGAAGCGGGAAGGATACGCCGACTGCCGGGAAGATGTTCGTCGCGCCCAAAAGGTTCAACGCTCCACCTGCTGCGAGTGCGCTTGCGCAGGCAACGCCCATCACACTCACCATTCCATGGCTTCTGCTGCTGAAAATCAAGCCATAAATGAAAATAATGTACACGAGCACGACCACGGCCAAAACAGCCGCCAGCCCTAATCTGTTCGCGATCCAACATGTAACGTAGTCCGAGCTTTTCGCTGGGATACTGATGTCATACGGACTGTGTCCCAGCCACTTCGAGGTCAAGATCGCCTTTTGCCCCTGAATTGGCTGATACGCTGCCCCTAACGTTTCTTCTTGCGAAAGGCTGTCCATTTTCGAGAGTACGTTAACATAGGCAAACCGCGCGTTGATTTTATTCCAGATTTTTCCAAAGAGCGAATGAGGGAGCTTCGTTCCCAGAATGCTTAGGGCTTTCCAGCCCAAAAAGCTGAGGCTGGCGAAGAGGCACCCCACCGGGATCAAATCGATCGGCTTTACTCCATCGCTTGCGATGAGCACAAGAGAGACGGTAATGAGAAGGATCAGCAAGGAGCCCAGCTCGTTCATTAACACAAAGAAGAACCCATTGGTCAACAAAAGAACACCTGCATGGAGCACTCGCTGAGGGGAGCCGCTTTCCATGTCTGTGACGGCCGCTGCAATACCCACGAGAGCAATCATCAGCATCGGTTGACCGACCAGAGCCGAGCGCCCCATAACCTTTACTGCGATATGAGAGCCATTGACAGCGGGGCTGAACATTGCCCCCATAAACAAGACCAGCGACCCCACAATGGAAATTGCTTCAACGGTGGGCGCTTTGCAGCGTGAAATGAACCTCACCGCACATGCACCAATAACAGCGAGTACAAAGCCCGTAAGGTACGCCGCCTCCAAGCTCTGGGCTGCACTTGCATCCAAAAGCAGCTGGACGCTGATGCCTACATTCGCAACAAATGTTACGAAGAGGATGATCATTGCTTCTCCCCCGACGGAGACGGAGATCACCATGGCCGCGATGCTGAGGCAGGGCAGCACCCAGAGCTGCGTTGCAGCCTGTGCGGCAGCAGCATCCTGTGCCCTGAGCGTCAAAAGCACACTGATGACCCACGCAATGACCACGGCAGTGATACATGGCACCAGCTTTTTTGCCCCTTCCCTACTGAAAATACGGCGCTGTCCAAGGGCGACCTTGTAGGAAATATTTTCCACCTTTTATCCCTCCTCTTTAATTCTTGAAATTGTGTTTTTTCGCGGGACGCTCAAAGGCAGCCTGCTTTTTGTTATTAGATGTATCGTCGTCGAGAATCACAGTCCCGGTAGTTTCCTCCGGCTTCTTCTCGCGGCGTTGGAAAAGAAGGGCTTCTTTTCCAAGGAAGAAGGGCTGATAGCTGCCCTTAGCGGAAAGGACATCAGCCAGGGGCAATTCATCGACGATCTCTCCGCGAAAACGGCTTTTGTTCAGGTTCTCGGGGTTAACTTTGATGTAGTAGGTTTGATTACGCCCCTTGTAGATCATAAGCGGCTCGTCATGGCTGACCGTGGCGATGGTGGGCGTTTTGCTCAGGGTGACCACTGCGGTTGCCTCAGGGTCAGCCTTCCCTCGGGGCGGGATGATGGCGGTGTAGGAACCCTCCTTCACAGGGAGAGGAGCGAGATGCGTTGCGACGGTGGTTGCGTGCTGACTGGCGATAGAAATCTGACGGACAACGACACATTCCGCCCCAACGGTGGCCGCCTCATCCTCCCAGTCTTCCCGGTCATGATGGGAAGAAGGCAGCTTGATACGAATGCGCCCAGAGCGAGCGAGCAGAAAAAGCATAGCCGCAAGACTTACCAAAAAGGCGGCCAACACCGAAAACAGTTCCATAGGGTTTGCTCCTTTCACTTTTTACTACGATAATTACGCGTGGCGGGACGAGTGAGCCGGTCAATCAGATCATTATTGATCGAAGCCTTATCCAGAATGAGCATCAACGCCGCCAAAGCTGCTGCTAGGACCAGCAAAAAAATTACGATCGTAAACATGCTTTTCTCTCCTATATGATGAATTTAGAGGATCTCCGATGATCCTATGATCCTAGTATAGCGTTTTTGGTTGTGTGCCTTCAAAAAATCTCTCCTTGGCACGCTGCCGACGGAGCTCTTTTGCACTTTCAAAAGCTGCACTGGCAGAGAGGTCGAGTAGGGCAGCAAGTAAGATGGAACCGATGGCAGGCAGAGCGTTCCTGATACCGACCTGCCTGATGTGCAGTACAGCCCACGTTATTTGGATGGAATTGCACGCTGTTTGGAGATAGGTCCCGGTCAGCTTGTCAAGTGTTGTCAGATGCTTGTCACGGTTCGCAAGAGGAGAGGCAGCGATCTCAGCGCGGAGCCCTTCCAGTTCCTCGCGCCATACAGTCTGCACCCCTTCCAGCGCCTGCTGGTCATCCTCCGCTGCACCGGCGGCGGCAAGGCGCTGCGCAAGCGCCGGTTGTTCCGCCTGATGCGCCTTCAGGCTGGTGTTCAGCTCGACCAAGGCTGCAAAATCCAGCACGCTGTCGCGCAGAATGGCCAATTTCGCGGTATCAATGGGAAGCTCCACCGCCATGGCTTGTGCCACAAGGGTGTCCGCATCCGCACGCAAGGCAGCGGTGTCCAGTGTGCCCTGCATCAGTGCACTGCGCATCGCCTTGGCACCGGCGCTCACCGCTGCTGCACCGGTATTTTCCTGTACACCCAGAGAGACCAAAAGGACATTGAAATCGGTTCTGATATCACGGTAGAAGGCTTTTTGTTTGCCTGTGGCTGCCATATCGACCAGCCCATCCAGTGCGCTAACGCTTTGCTCGATAAGCAGCCGGGCGTTCTGGGTGTCTCCGTTGTGCACCAGCGCTGCCGCCGTAAGGAGATTCTGGAACATGATGTCGTTTTCATACCCTTTGGGGTAACGGCTTGTCTGCTGTGCATACCGGGACTTGAGATCCTCCGCATCTGTTGTAGTAAAAATATTTCCGCTGCTTGCCGCCCCTTCGGCATCCGCGGCGGCGGCTTCCAATGCGTCCAGTTCAGAAAAAACTGTCGTGCGCAGGTCATCCAGCTGGGCGGCAGTGTCCTTCTGGACTTTGGGTAGAAGCTGTGTGTAGATACGGTTTACGCCGGTTTCAGCTACTTCTCTGAACTGCCCGGCGGGGTAGGCAGTTTCCACAAATTGGAAAGAAGAGAGGCTGACCGAAATCAGAAATGCCAGCCAAAAGCTGCGGCTTTTCCAGCTGCCGCTGAAAACGATCTCCGTGATCTGAACGACAGCAGATGCCAGAAGTGCCAGCCCGGCCTGACCCACGAAAAACAGCGTGACCATGCCTTTTTGGGTGGAAAGCCAAGAGAGAAACGATGCCAGCACAAACACGAACGAGAGCACCCACAGGCGGGTCTCAGTCCTCATACCGGGTTTGGGTTCCTTTTTTTCAAGCTTCATTTTTTTATGATGCCTCCTCTGTCAAAATTGTGTCTGCAAGTTCATCAATGTCCGCACAAAGATCGATTTCAGGCGGTTTGCTGTCTTTTTTTGTATCTTGTGGTTTGGTCTTTTTTTTGTCAAAAATCTCCCCGGGATCGTCGCTGACCAGATCGAAGATCCTGACAAGCGCTCCCACCATCGCAAACAGACCATCCAGCAGTGCCAGCAGGTCCCTCCAGTGCACCACCAGTTCCCATACCATCCCGCCTACAAGAGCCATGCAAAGCGCGCCGGTCATTACCTCGGCAACATCTTCGAGGTGCCCAGGGAACGAGCGGATAAATGCAATTGCTGTTCCAGCGTGCTCTGCCAGCCCGCTCAATGTGAGGAACCACACCATGAGAGCCCCTACGATCATGCAAAGCACGATGCACAGCAGCAGCCGCAAGGCTGCGAGAAATTTATCTTTGCTCATAGGCAACGTCCTTTCTGTTTTGCTATTCCCGGCCGATGCCCCCCGGGGACGATTCTATTATACTCAAAAACACTTTCACGCCTCTAAAAATAAAAAATAGCGATGCTACGAATGTTTATGGGAAATGCCGGTTTTGCTGTGCTGTGGGGGCTGCTCTGTCATACACCACAATATCGGGCTGCAAGCTTTGTGCAGCCTGATAAACAATAAGACCCTGAGAACTTTGCCGCTTATCCGGCAGGGTTCTCAGGGTCTTTTTGATTATTGCTCAGTCTGTACTCAGAGCAGTATTCCCGGTGCTTTCAATTTGTTTAGCGATCATGCTTTCCAGTTCCTGGGTGATGGTTGCACAATTTGCAACGCGGTAATTCCAGAAATAAGAAACACCTTCGCACTCTTCCACGGACAAATCGCTGTTGACCAAAAGCAAGCTTTCTGGTGTCACGTTCAGCTTTTCGCACAGAGAAGCATATTTTCCATAATCAATGCTTCGGCTGGAGGATTTGGCTTCTACCCAGAAAAATTTTCCATTGATGGAGAACACGACATCCAGCTCATGCGTGCTCCCTGCGGATGCCGTTTCTGAAAGGACCACATTGGAGCAAACCGAAACTTCTGCGCCCTGCTCCTCCTGATAGCGGTTCAGGATCTGCTGAACCTGATGCTCTACAAAAAGCTCCAGCCACTTTCCGCTCAAAAAATGCCGGACGGTTTCATTTTGTGCAAGTTCATAGACGATATTCTGCGGGTAAATCACAATGGCTGCAAAGAGCCCCATTTTATCCCACGTCTGAGCAATCTCTGAAAGTGTGGTAAACGATTTTTTGGACGCACCCTTTGGGATACGGAACGAAAAAGAGCCGTCGCTCTGCATATGTGTTCGGATAAACTGCAAGAAATCCACCACCACCGGGTCGCAAAGAGCCTCGCCTGTTTTCCATGCCATCCGCTGAACAGCAATCGGTGGGAGTTTTTCCGGCACGACCTGCTGAACGATTTTATACCCACAGCGTTCCAGATGCTCCAATGCGGTCAAAGGCTTCTGGATTTTTGCTTTGACTTCGGGCTTTTCTGCTCCGGGTGTATTCTCGGCCAGATAGTTGAACTTCCATCCGTATTCCCAAGCAGGCGAACGGGTCAGCACTCCGACCGCATGAAATCCGCTGTCATGCTCCTCCATCGGAAAAGTGATCTTGTTCTTATGAACATTGATTTGGAGCGTTTTGTTTTTTAGTGCTTTCTGATAAGCGTCAAGAAAAAATTCCTTTCCCTTATACGCCAGCTCACTGGAATTATTTGCAGAAAGACCAGCATTTTTTGCCAAAGAGAGGAGCAGACCGGTCGCTTTGGGCAGCTCAAGGATATGTTCCATCTGCGCACCGTCCGGAATATTTGCATTATCGGACTGCGACGATTCGTCTACCGAAATCTCCTTTGCCGGTGCGGAAACCTCGGGCGTCTTTTTTGAAGCAGTCTCAGACTTTCCAGATTTGGGCAAAGGCTTTGGCTCCGTGTAAACTTCCGCAATGAATGATTCATAGGAATCGATGCACGGAAGTTTTCCAGCCGCTGCAAGTCCTGCATAGATTGCAGCTGCCCGCGAGGAATCGCCATAATACTTTTTAGAATCCGCTGCGGCAGCAATATCAGAAAAGGCATGATATCTGCTCAGCTGCGCAGCCTTTTCCGGGAACTGCTTCAACGCACGGCAGTAGAGCCACTCAAAAAATGAATCCGGGTGCGGCTCTATCGGATACTCACTTCCTTCCAGAGAGTAGCGCAGCAGCTTTCCATTGGTCCGCAGCCGAGTGTCCTTATGGACTTTGGATGGCTCACAGGTCAGAAGGTCAGTGAATGGCCCACCATGTTCAAATACCTTGGCAGCTTCAAAAACCGTGCTGATGGGCACATCCTGCGCAACAGAATCCAGACGCAGCAGAAGCCGCAGAGAAGAAACAGCCTCACCCTCCGGCTGAACGGATGCGGAGCTGACTTCCAGAATGGAAACATCCGGGTCTGTCGTATGGACGGCATCATGGACGGCACGGATATTCTGCCGCTTGCTACCTTTTATCCATGTGAATGTCACCGGCTGTTCTTTGCAATAGGGGTAGCCGGATATGGGAAAACAAATGGTTCGTGTTGCCATGAACACCTCCAACTTTTTAGGACAAACAGGTTTGTGTAAATCAAGTATAGCACAATCCCGGATGCGCTGCATAGCACTGTTATCTGCTTCCGGGAATCCATCTGTGCAAAAAGTGCCGATACCACAGGCATCGGCACTCAGATCAAAAAAGCATTTTGCAAAAATGCGCAGCCTGCATCCACCGGATGCAGAACACAAGGGGTTTGGGCACAGCCCAACAAGCATTTTGAATTTGGATTTTGAAAAATCCGATTCAAAAATCGCAAGTTAGTACCAAGTTGCACTGCTTGCGACGTAGATGATCTCATCGACTGCTGCGTCAGAAATTTTAAATCACTTCAGCTTTGCGAGGATATCGTCTGCGCTCACGCCGCTTGCCAGCAGCTTTTTCAGCACATCCTCTGCTTCGGCTTTCTTTGCGGATTCCGCTGCTTTGGTTTCAGCCTTGACCTTTTTAGCTTCGATTCTGGCAATTTCCTTGTCGATGGATTTCAGCTCGGATTTCTTGGCTTTCAGGTCAGCTTTCAGCGCATCGATATTAGCGGTGATCGATGCAATTTCGGCAGCAGCGGCTTCCTTTGCGGACTGCTTTTCGGCAATCTGTGCAGCAAAGTCAACGGTTGCTTTTACGGTCTTGGTCTTGTTCTTGCTTCCTTTGGGACGGGGCATAGTAGACACCTCCAATGTTTTTTGATGGTTTCAGTATAACACGCGTTTTTTGTGTTCGCAAGAGGTGCAGTTTGTAGAATAAAAATATATTTATGTTTATGTGTTAAACAATAAATCGATTTTGGAATATGCACCGGCGTGGGTTGCTAACTCGTTGGGATGTATCTCCCGCTGGTCGTAGAACTGTTCAAAGCATTTGGCAACGGCATCTTTTACAGTCGTGATGAAGTTCACCTCACTATGATGTTACAGAAATCCGTGCAGCTATGCATACGCATCTGTGTATGATGCAAAAGTATTTTATGATACATAGAATGTGCAGCCGCGTAATTGCAAAGAATATATTTAATAAAAAAGTATCCTCCATAGTGATAATGGAGGATACCGATCTTTCGACATCATTGTTTGAATTCTTCTCTTATTTTATCATGGTTATATCTGGGAATCAATAGAAATCCTTACAAATGCATCCCACCTGACCTTAGAAAAAACCTCGCAGAAGCTGAAAGTTTGTTGCACATTGCCCAGTTCTGCATGAAAAATCCAGCAAAAAACGAAGGTGGACAGAATAAGTGGTCAGATGGGTGTCCAAGACGCAGGAGGAAACAGAAATGGCACGACGGGGAGAAAACATTCATAAACGCAAGGATGGTCGGTGGGAAGGCCGGTACATCAAGGCGCGCACGCCGGAGGGCAAAATCCAGTGGGGTTACGTCTACGGCATAGTCTATGCAGAGGTCAAACGGGTGCTGATCCAGAAAAAAGCCGAGGCGGGCTTCTACAACCTGAAAAGAACCGACCTGACCTTTGAAGCACTGGCTGAGGTATGGCTGCACTCCCAGCGGAATGCAGTAAAAGAATCCACCTATGCGCATTACTCGTACACGCTGCACAAATATCTTCTTCCGGTTTTGAGTAAAGTGCCAGTTGCATCTCTTGAGGAAAGTTTTCTGGAACAGGCTATGCAGCAGATCATTGCGCCGATAGATGCCGCACACAAGCCGCTAGGAAACTCCTCTGCCCGGGAATGCCTCTCCATGCTGCGCCGTATCTGCAAATATGCCGCACACTTGCGCCTGATCCGTCCGATGGAACTGGAAGTAGCGCTGCCAAAAGCCATCGACAAAATTTCTGTGCCCCTCTCCCCGGCGGAGCAGCAACGGCTTTATCAGTATGTACAGGAGAACCCAACGCCCCGCAAAATTGGCTTATTATTAGGGGTGGAATTGGGGCTGCGTATTGGCGAGATTTGCGGCTTACAGTGGGGCGATTTCGACCTGAAACTCGGAACGCTGAAAATCAATCGGACGGTCTGCCGAATTTCCTGTGGAAATGGACATACAAAGGTAGTCATCCAAACGCCTAAAACCCGCACCTCCCGCCGGGAAATTCCAATTCCAAGACAGCTGCTTATTATGCTGAAAAAGCTTCACGGAAACGCCAGTAATTCCACATGGTTTCTATCTGGTATTGAATCCAAACCCGCAGAGCCCCGCTGCTATCGAAAAAGCATCAAGGCATATCTGAAACAGTCAACTGTCCGGCAAGTACGTCCGCACGCGCTGCGCCATACCTTTGCAACGACCTGTCTGCAGGCGGGGTGCGATGTAAAGACCCTCAGCGAATTGTTAGGACACGCTAACGCCAACATCACTTTGCAGCGCTATGTGCACTCTGACCTGACACGAAAGCGCCGGGAGATGAACCGAATATTCTCCCATCAGGTGTCCATGAGGGGCAGGAGCATGCTAAATATGACGTAGCGACGCACGATTTATTTGCCGTTCCTCCATTATCACTGTGGAGGATACCCCTTTATGCGGGAAGGGGTGAACAAGGTGGCATTGCGCCTGTTTGAGCACAACGAAAAAGCATATCATGCGGCAGTCCGGATGATGGACCAGTATGGCAAAGCTGCCATTGTTCATCCCACCGGCACCGGAAAGAGCTATATTGCGTTCAAGCTGATCGAGGACAACCCGGAGAAGGTTGTGATCTGGCTTTCTCCCAGTGAATATATCTTTAAGACCCAGCTGGAGAGCCTGAAAAGGAACGACCCAGATTTTCCGCTGGCAAACGTTCATTTTTATACCTACGCCAAACTGATGTGCTGCACGCAGGCACAGCTGGACGAAATAGCAGCGCAGAAGCCTGCCTATATTATACTCGATGAATTCCACCGTGCCGGTGCGGAATGCTGGGGCGAAAGCACGCTGGCTTTATTAAAGTTATGCCCGGATGCAAAGCTTCTGGGGCTGACGGCAACAAACATCCGATATCTGGATAATAACCGCGATATGGCCGAAGAGCTTTTCGATAGCCGTGTTGCGAGTGACATGACCCTTGGCGAAGCAGTCGTCAGGGGTATTTTGCCTGCCCCGAAATATGTGACCACAGTTTATCAGTACCAGAAAACGCTTGCAAAGTATCAGGCACGGGTGGACAACCTGCGGGCACCGGGCATTCAGGATGTGAATCAGAAATATCTGGACGCGCTGCGCCGCGCACTGGAGCAGGCAGACGGCCTGGATAAAGTATTTGCCCATCATATCACGAATAAGTGCGGCAAGTACATTGTGTTCTGTGCCAACAAGGAGCATATGGACGAGATGGTGTCCCATGTGCCGGAGTGGTTCGCAGGGGTCAACCCGGACGTGGTGGTGTACGAAGCCTACTCGGATGATCCGAATACGGACAAGGCGTTTGCGGACTTCAAGACGGATACGACCAACCGGCTGAAGCTGCTGTTCTGCATCGATATGCTCAACGAGGGCGTCCATGTGGAGGGGATTTCCGGGGTCATCCTGTTCCGACCTACCATCTCGCCCATCATCTACAAGCAGCAGATCGGACGCGCCCTGACCGCCGGGGACACCGCAGCTCCGCTGATTCTGGATGTGGTCAACAATTTCGAGGGCTTGACCAGCATTTCCGGTCTGCAAAGCGAGATGCAGGAAGCAGTTCACCGGCTCTATGCCAACGGTGAGGGCGACAAGATTGTCACCGAGCGGTTCGAGGTCATCGAGCAGGTGCACGACTGCCGGGTGCTGTTCGAGCAGCTGCAGGCGAGCCTTTCTTCCGGCTGGGAGCACTATTTCTCTGAGGCCAGCATCTACTATGCGGAACACGGCAACCTGAACGTCCCGAAACTGTATACGACGCCCGGTGGTCTGAGCCTTGGTGTGTGGCTGGTGACCCAGCGCCGTGTGCGCGAGGGACAGATCCAAGGCAATCTGACTGAGCAGCAGATCGCACGGCTGGACAGCATCGGCATGGTCTGGGGCAACCGGAAGGAAATTGCGTGGCAGCATGGATTTGAGGTCGCAAAAAAATACCACGACACCTACGGAAATCTGATGGTGCCCGGAAATTATGTAGACCCGGACGGCTACCCACTGGGGCAGTGGATCATCAAGACCCGGCAGCAGAAGCTGAATGGACGCTTAAAGGAAGAACGCATTGCGCAGCTGGATGAAATCGGCATGGTGTGGAACATTTTCGATGCCAAGTGGGAAAAGGCTTATGCGCTGGCTGCGGCCTATTATGAGGAGAACGGTAACCTGAACATCCCGCGTTCCTATGTGACAGCGGCTGGTGAACGGCTGGGGCAATGGGTCGCAAGCCAGCAATGGGCGTACCCGAAAGGAAAGCTGACGGACGAACAAGTTGAACGGCTGAACAGGATCGGAATGTACTGGGGCAACCGCAATGACCGCCAGTGGAACGAGGGGTATCAGGAAGCCAAGCGCTACTTTGATGCCCACGGCGACCTGAACGTCCCGGCTGATTATGTGTCGCCGAACGGATACAACCTTGGCAATTGGGTCAAACGGCAGCGGTACACCCGCCAGAATCCTGAAAAAAGCTGCGCTGTTCTGACAGAGGAACGGATTGCAAAGCTGGATGCCATCGGGATGCGGTGGGAGAAATCGGACTCGAGGCCGCGCCGGTTAGAACTGGCACAAGAATCTAAGAGGAAAAGTGAAAAACTGAATGTTTCGGCTAACCACAAAACGGGGGAAGAGATCGGTTTGTGTAGTTGATAGCGAGATCCAAAGCACTTGCTGCAATTTGGGTCGGAAAAGTTACGTGAGTCGTAAAAAGAAAATCTAAAGGAGTTATTGGAGAGGATTATGTCAAAGTTTCAGCATGATGTGATGTTGAGGGTCGTGAAGATCCTGAATGTTCTGATGATCGAGCTGCCGTTTGCGGGCTGCTGGTTCCTGTACTACTCGCACCAGACCTATACAAATCTGGCATGGGAGGGTCATTTTGCGATTTTAGGCCTGTTTTTTATCCTGTACATTGTACTCGGTAAAATCTACGATGCGTTCTGGATGTCCATGCAGCGGGTCTCGGAGCTGGTGTACGGCCAGATCCTTGGCGCGATGGCAACCGATGGTATTTTGTACATCGTGATCTGCCTGATGTCCGCAAAGCTCTGCAACCTGTTGCCGGGTATTGCGGCAATTGCGGGGCAGTTGGTGATGGCTGCGATCTGGGCATCTTGTGCACATAAATGGTACTACAAGACTTTCCCACCGCAGAAGACCGCAGTTGTCTACGATGTACGTCATGGTATGGAAAAGCTCATCAACGAGTATGGTCTGAACCAGAAATACGACGTGCAGGTCACCCTGAGCGTGTCGGAGTGCTTGGCAGACCTGAGCATTCTGGACGGCATGGAGACTGTTTTTGTCAGCGGTGTTCACAGCCATGAGCGAAACATTATCCTGAAGCACTGCGTAGGGAAGGGCATCAATATGTTCGTCATCCCCCGTGTTGGCGACGTTATCATGAGCGGCGCATGGCCGATGCATATGTTCCACCTGCCGATGCTGCGCGTCGGTCGTTACATGGCAAGCCCGGAGTTCTTGTTCATCAAGCGCGCAATGGACATTGTGATCTCACTGCTGGCACTGATCATCCTGAGCCCGCTGTTCCTGATTACGGCCATTGCAGTCAAGTCCGATGGTGGTCCCGCCTTCTACAAGCAGGTTCGCCTGACCAAAGACGGCAAGCAGTTCGAAATTCTGAAGTTCCGCTCCATGCGCGTGGATGCAGAAAAGGATGGCGTGGCACGTCTTTCCACCGGCGACAAGGATGATCGTATTACAAAGGTCGGTCACATTATCCGCGCCTGCCGTCTGGACGAACTGCCGCAGTTGCTGAACATCCTGAAGGGTGACCTGTCCGTTGTTGGTCCCCGCCCGGAGCGCCCGGAGATTGCTGCTCAGTACTGCGAGGAGATGCCGGAGTTTGCGCTGCGCCTGCAGGCAAAGGCTGGTCTGACCGGTTATGCACAGGTATATGGCAAATACAATACCACCCCCTACGATAAGCTGCAGATGGATCTGATGTATATTGCACACCCCAGTTTGATCGAGGATTTGAAAATTATGCTGGCAACTGTGAAGATCCTGTTTATGCCTGAAAGCACCGAGGGAGTTTCTGAGGGTCAAACCACCGCAATGAGTGAAGAAAGTCACTAAATATCGACGTTCTTGTACATTTTGAGCTGCTAAAAATTGGGAGAAATTCCAGGGTGGAATCGGGCATAAATGCAGCTCTTACAGTAACGTCAAGCTGAGAAGTTGGAAAAACGCTCTGTATAGGGGTGATATGGCGCACCCGATAGTGCAAAATGCCGAGAGCGTGGACGTGAGAAAGGACAAAACGAGGTCATTTCGATATTTTTACGCCCTCCAAAAGCAATTTTATGGATGCGACGGTGGCTCGTGGGTTTATGTCTGATTGCACCATGATGGTATTACCGACACTGCGGTGACTTTCACATAGCGGTTTCGGGGTTGCCCAGTGAGATTGCAATGATAACATCATCTACGATTTCATCCTGGTCTTGGAGATAACAAGGCGGCTGTGAGAATCTCATACTCACGGAGATGCTCATTCGTGCGGGGGTGATCTATCATAAGCAAGGGAACTACCGTAGCGTCAAAAATGGCGGCACTGACTGCTGCTGTACCATAAAACATTTTTAAAGGTGAGGAAAATGTGTAACAAAAAGGCTGTTATTATTGGCGGAAGCAATGGAATCGGATTGGCAATTAGTAAGAAGTTGCTTGATTGCGGATATGATTTGGAGATTTGTGATCGCATGCCACCCGAGGAGGGGGTACTTGAAGAAACAAAGGTGACATATCACTTTTGCGACTTGATGGATTTTGATGAGGATTTGTATCAGAAGCTTGCACAGGATCAGGATGTTGAGCTTCTGATGGTTACAGCGGGAATTGGACGAATTGCGGATTTTCAATATCATCACATCGCAGAAATCGAAAAAATGCTGACGGTGGATGCTGTGAGCACCATTAAGATTTTCCGCATTTTCTACGAGAGAATCCTAGGCAAAAAAGATTTCTACGCAGGCGTGATGGGAAGTATCTCGGGTTGGATGTCCTCTCCTAGCGCATCGGTTTATGCTGCGGCGAAGGCGGCAACTGTCCGATTTGTAGAATCGGTAAATATTGAACTAGAGGCATACGGTTCAGCAAACCGTATTCTTGATGTTTCACCGGCATCATTCAAGGGAAGTAGATTTTACGGTGGTAAAAACGACTTAACAGAAACAGAGTCGCTTGCAAGAGATATTGTAAGACACCTTTTTGCCCGTGACGTTCGATTTATTCCGAATTATGAGGAAACATTCAAGGACGTTCTTGAACGGTATCATAATGATCCGCATGAATACGGGCTACACAGTTATCAGTATAAGAAGGAGTCTGGAAGGCTCGATAACACTAAAAGGGTGAAAATTGGGTATCTTTCTGGGACATTTGACCTTTTTCATGTGGGGCATCTTAACCTGCTTAAGCGTGCAAAAGAACAGTGCGACTATTTAATCGTAGGTGTACACGGCAGCGGTGCATGGAAAGGTAAAGAAACATTTATTCCACTTGAGGAGCGCAAAGCAATTGTCGGTGCCTGTAAATATGTGGACAAGGTGGTGGATTCCGGCAAGGAGGATTCGGATGCATGGGATCTATGGCATTACGATCGCCTATTTGTGGGTTCTGATTATAAGGGAACGGAACGCTTCAATCGTTATGAGGAGTACTTTAAGGATAAGGGCGTAGATATTGTCTATTTCCCGTATACAAAGAGTACGAGCAGCACACAAATTAGAAAAAAGATTACTGAAAATGCTGCGCAATAATTGATTTTAGGACAATGATATAGAAGAGGCTGGAGTCATGAGAGATAGACTTATTTATATTTTGAAGCACAACAAGCTCATTCAGAAGCTGTATGTTGTGATTATGAGCTTTGTGTTTAAAGTATGGGGTACGTTCCTGAAAACGGATGACAAACTTGTTCTCTTTGTTTCTTTCATGGGTAAAAACTTTAATGACAGTCCCAAGGTTCTGTACGATTACATGCATACTCATCCTGAGTACAAGGGCTACCACTGCGTTTGGGCGTTTGAGCATCCGGAAAATTACCCGGAGTTGGAAACTGTAAAGATTGATACTCCGGCTTACTTCAAGATGGCGCTAAAGGCTAAATATTGGATTACCAATACGAATATTGAGCGTGGTTTAAAGTTTAAGAAAAAGGGGCAAGTCTATTTGAACACATGGCATGGTATTGCCCTTAAATATATCGGCAATGACTGCCCCGGCCGTAAGGACTATAACTTTGATACGCTGGACTATCTTACGGTTTCCGGTGACCATGATGAACGTGTTTTCAAGAGTGCTTTTAATGCGAGAGAGTCCAGCTATCTTCGTTGTGGTATGCCACGCAATGAAGAACTGTGGTTTGCTGATGAAAATAAAAAGTCAGCAATGCGTAAGAAACTCGACATCTCGGAAGGCAAAAAGGTTATCCTTTATGCGCCGACTTGGCGTGAGTCTACGGATGGTGGCAAGTCCTATGCTATCAAGCCGCCGATTCATTTTGATGAGTGGCAGAAGGAACTGGGGGATGAGTATGTAGTCCTTTTCCGTGCTCACCACCAGACAACAAAGGTGCTTGGCTTAGAATATAACGACTTTGTCCGTAACGCATCCGATTATCCGGCGGTTAATGACCTGATGATTGCAGCTGACATCCTGATTACGGACTATTCGGCTATTGCATTTGATTATTCGATTCTATGCCGCCCGATTTTCTGCTATGCATACGATTATGACAGTTATCTTGCAGAGCGTGGCACTTATTTTGCGGTAGACGAGAAGTACCCCAATAAGAGTTGCCGGACGGAAAGCGACCTGTTGCAGCGAATCAAGAATGTAGATTACGCTGCGGAGTGTGCTAACACCAAACGATTCCGTGATGAGTTCGTTCAGTATGGTGTAGGTGCGACTGAGACATGTATCAATGCTATTTTTGGAGGAAAAAAATGAAAATATTGTTATACATGGGCGGAGGCTTTGATACATACGGTCCATCGAGGCACTTATATCATGCACTTATTGAGGACTTGCTTGCAAAGGGGCATACAATCCATCTAATTGAAAATCACTCTACCGGAAAGGATCCAGATGCTCCTGCAGAGTTTGTTGCGAATAGTAGGTTCTCGTACCAAGTAGTAAATTCAAACCCAGTTGAGAAACGGGCATTTGCAAAGCGGTATCTGACGGGTGTCAAATATTGTTTCGATTGTATTCCGGCTCTTAAAGCACAGCAAGATCAAAATTTTGATGTTATGATGGTTCAGTCTTGTCCATGGGCTCCTTTTGCTGTCTCTTTTGCAAAAAGGTATGTAGGAGTTCCTACAATTTGGAATATTCAGGATATGTTTCCGGGTGCTTCGATTGCAAATGGAGTGATGGACAAAAAGTGGATGCAGAAGATCTTTTATGCATTTCATAAGATTGCCTATAAGAAGGCTGATCATATTTCTGTCATTTCAGATGATATGAAGCAAAAGGTAATGGAACAGGGAGTGTCCCCGGAGAAGATTACAGTCATTCCAGACTGGTATGATGACAAGAGCGTTCGGGAGATTCCTTGGGAGGAAAACCTGTTTGTTAAGAAATACAATATGAAGAAAGATGTATTCTATGTCCAGTATGCCGGTACTATGGGATTCAACTTTGACTATCGGATGGTACTCAATGTCGCTGAAATCTTGAAAAGTGAGAAGAATATTGTATTTCAGATGATTGGCTTTGGAAGTCAGAAAGATGTATTTGAGAATGCAGCAAAAGAGCGGGGATTAGAGAATATCGTGTTCCTTCCCCTTGAGCCGCAGGAAATGGTACCGCATGTATATAGCGCATGTTCAGTCTGCTTAATACCGTTGCCTAAAGGCGTTATCGGTAATTCGGTTCCAAGCAAGGCTGGACTGCTGATGGCTTGCCACCGTGTTATTGTTACTTCGGCAGATGAGGGGTCGGAGTATAACAAGATGTTTGAGAGAGAGCAAATCGGTATTGCTTGCTCCACAGATGATCCGGAAGGGATTGCAGGTGGAATTCTTAAACTGCGGGATAATCCGGATTTGAGAAAGGTATATGCAGATAATGCCCAAAGGTATGGTAAGGCGGTCTACACAAGAACTGTGAATACAGGACTGTATGAGAAACTGTACCACTATGTCTCTACGATGCATTGAACTGAGGTATTCATTATGAAGTATAAAATTGGAATTTGGGGGCAGTACGGAGCACCGGGACAGAAAATTGCAGATGGCCAGGCTGTTAGAACAACGGTAGTAACGCGAGAATTGGAAAACCGTTATGGAAAGAATAACATTGGAATCGCAAATACAAATGGTTGGAAAAAAAGGCCATTTGCATTTCTTTGGGAAAGCTTCCGACTGATAGCAGATTCGGATGTTGTAATTATTGCACCAGCAGATAGAGGCTATAAGACTTTTGTTCCGATTCTTATGTTTTTTAATAGGTTTTATCACAGAAAACTGGTTCATCTGGTTATCGGGGGATTCCTTCCGACATTGCTTGAACAGAATCCACAATATTGTGAGTATGAAAAGAAATTCGATTCGATTTTTGTACAGACTGAGAACATAAAGAAAGATCTTGAAAAACTAGGTATCAACAATATACATTACTTGACTAACTTGAAACGGCTGAAAAAGAGAAACGTAGATGATATTAAGGTGGAAATGAATGACGATATAAAGGCTTGCGTTTTCTCAAGAATTAATAAGGACAAAGGCATTGAAGATGCAATAGCAGCGGTTAAGATTGTTAATGAAAGATTAGGTGCGCAGAGGGTAACGCTTGATTTTTATGGTCTGCTTCCAGAAAGTTATAAGGCTAGATTTGACCAACTGCTTAAAGAGAATGAAGGATTAATTGAGTATAAAGGAATTGTTGATTACAACACAACTGTTGATGTCCTGTCACGGTATTATGTGATGCTTTTTCCAACTTACTACCATGGCGAGGGCTTTCCTGGAAATGTTGTAGATGCATATAATTCAGCACTTCCAATTATTGCCACAGATTGGCTTTATAACAAAGATGTAATAAAGAATGGCAGAAATGGTATCTTAGTGCCAATACAAAACCCTAATGCTATTGCAGATGCCTTGCAATATCTGTATGAACACAGGGAAGTTAGATGCGAATATGCAAAGAATTGCCTAGAAGATGCTGCGCAGTATGAACCCGATAAGGTGATGGCAGAGTTCTATCAGATAATGGAGGAATACTGGAAATGAGAAAAGTAAAATATGGAATAATTATAATATTGAATTTAATTTATGTGCCATTAAAGTGCATTCTGTCAGGATTCCGTTTTCATGCAAAGTTGCCGCAACTGATAACTCCGGGAACGAGAATTGAAATGGGGGGGGGTGGCCGCATTTCCTTACTTGGGAGGCTGCACACGGAAAGCGGCTGCTTGATTTCTTCACGAAATAGTGGAAAGCTCAAAATTGGGAATCGCGTATATTTGAATCGCAACACCATGATTGTTTGCAGAGATTCTGTCGAGATAGGATCCGGAACAACAGTTGGACCGAATGTAATGATTTATGATCATGATCATGATTTGCAAAATCGTGGGCGAATTTGCTCATCACCTATTTCAATTGGAGAGAATGTTTGGATAGGTGGAGGAGCTATTATCCTTAAAGGTGTTACCATTGGAAACAACAGCGTTATCGCAGCTGGATCGATTGTTACAAGGAATGTACCTGCAAACACAATTTACATGAATCATATTGAACCGAGAATAGTGAAAAGGAAAATAGTAAATGAAGATTGTAATAATCACGGGAAATAATTATCCATGTGGAGATGCCGGAGCTGTGAGACAACATGCGATGGCAAAGCTACTTATGGATATGGGACACGATGTATTTGTTATTGGATATGGTCCTTATACTGGGAATAAGGAAAAGGTGTATGATTCCGTACCATATATATCGTTTAGGAAAAAATCCAATAATAGAATTATAAGAGCCCTTTACAGAGTAAACTTTGGCAGTAGGGTTGTCGCATATATAAAAAAGCATCATCAAGATCTTAATTGTCTTTTAGTTGTCGATGTTCTTCCCAATGCTTTTAAGAAAATTGAGAAACTTGCTCAAGAAAAGAATGCACTGTTAATTCATGATAGCGTTGAGTGGTATTCTCCAGAGGAATTTGAAAATCGAGAAAAAAATACAGCCTACAAGAATAAGGAGTATACAAATCTAATTGCGATTAATGAGAAATGGAGAGTAATTGCTATCAGCAAATATCTAGAAAACCACTTTTCATCCAAATGCAGTAAGGTTGTAAGAATTCCAGTTATAATGGATGTAAACAACATGAAATCCATAGTAACTCATAATAATAAGAAAAAGCAGTTTGTATATGCTGGTGCGCCTAGCAGGAAAGACTATTTGAAAGAAATGGTATACGGCTTTAGGCAGTTAAGTTCTGACGAACGAAATGGTGTAGAGTTTCATGTGATCGGTGTGGATGAGAATCAATTGATTTCTATTTGTGGTGTTGAAAAATCGTGTATTGATGACTTGGAAGGCACACTATTTGTACATGGCCGTGTGTCACGAGACGAAGCATTGAAGTGGGTTCAAAACGCTGATTTTACAATGTTGATTAGAGATGAGTCACTTCGCTACGCAAAAGCCGGATTTCCAACGAAAGTTGTTGAAAGCCTGTCTAGCGGAACACCTGTTGTGTGTAATATTTCATCTGATTTAGGTGAATATCTAGAAGAGGGAAAAAATGCCTTTATTATAAATGGACATAGTGCTGAAAGCGTGTCTGAAGCATTAAGGAGGATCATTCCATTAAAAACAGATAGTTTGGACATAATGAGAAAAGAAGCAAGAAAAACAGCTGAGAAGTATTTTGATTACAGGCAGTATTACAGAGAAATGAGTTATATTCTAAAATAAGTCAGAAGTATAGTGGAGGAACATAATTTGAGCAAAGAAAAGAAAATAAGAGTGGGCAAAATAGATGCCCTTTCAATTATACTGTTGCTGAGTTTTTTGGCGACGATGAACTTTGTCGGCAGATATTATTATTTTTTTGTGATTACTTTTATTGTTGTTCTTTTCCACAATTGTCGGGGACTTAAAATCAATGCGGAAGTTGTAATTGAGTTTTTCTTGGGATTGGCACTACTCTTTTTTTCAAACGAATCTTTGGGTGTGACCAATATTATTAAACCTTTTGTTTATTTCATGGGTGGCGTAATAGGATGTAATATTTTGAGGAATGGTGAAAGTCTAGATGAAAAAGAAAAGAATTTTTACAAAATAATGGGTGCGTTAGCACTTGGAGCATGGATTCATCTGCTGTTAAATATGTTATTAAATAGTAAGAGTATTGTTTATAGAAACACGGTTGATGTTTGGACACATAAAGTATATGGGGCAACTGGACAGGCCGGTTTGGGCATTTTAGCAATTGCCTATTCAGTCGCAAATCTTTTTTCTCGAAAAGGGAAAAAAAGTAAAGCGATAAACCTATTTATTCTATTGGTGGTTCTTGCGTATAATCTGATTCTTGCCGGAAGAACTTTGTTAGCTGTTTTCTTTGTGGAAGTTGCGGTAGCTTTTGTTAGTGTTTTGTATGTAAATAAGGACGGCCGTCTCAAATGGAAAACAGTAGTTATTGTAATAGCGATGCTTTGCTGTATTGCAGCAATCTATAGTTTTAATATGTTTAATATTAGAGAAATCGTTGAGAAAACGACATTCTACCAGCGATTCTTTTCTGGAAACTATTCTCAAAAAATAGGTGATGACGATCGATTGACATACAAAATGTTCTATTTGAATAACATGGGTAGATTTTTATTTGGTGGAACACATTTACGCAGCGAGTTAGGGCACTACGCACATGATTTGCTGCTAGATGGCTATGACATTGGTGGCATCTTTACTTTGACAACATTATTTCTCCTGCTCATATTTTCTGCTAGAAATCTGATTCAGACTGTTTTTAATCGAAACTTGAAGTTTGAAACAAAGCTCTTGACGATTTGCTTTTTTTGTGCATTTTATATTGAATTTTGTATGGAACCAATTTTGGCGGGCTTTCAGTGGCTATTTACTGCTTTTTGTATTATTAATGCAGTACTTAATAGCTTGAATAAGAACTTGTTAGGATTACAGGAGGGAGTATGTTACTAAGCGTTGTTGTCCCTGTTTTTAATACAGAAAAATTTCTACCGAATTGCTTGGATTCAATAAAAAATCAGCAGTTCAGTGATTTTGAAGTGATTTTAGTTGATGACGGATCAACAGATAAATCATCAAGTATTTGCGATAAATATGCAGAGATAGATGACAGATTTACTGTTTATCACCGAAAAAACAATGGTGTATCTGCAGCAAGAAATTATGGTATTTCGTGTGCCAAGGGTGATTATATTACATTTGTTGACAGCGACGATTATATTTTTCCTTTCTATTTTAAAGAAATTGGAAAAATAATCAACGAATCAAGCCCAGATGTTGTTGTCACATCTGGATACTACTGGGGAAATGAAAAGAAGAGTAATGCTGTAAAACTCAATATTCCACACAACATAAGCACCGATGATAACTCGTTTTATAGACTTTTAGCAGATCGTGTCTATCCGTCCGGACTCGTTTTTTCTGTTTTCAAGCGTAGCATTGCTCAAAAAATTGAGTTGGATGAGTCTATATATTTCTATGAAGACTTGGATTATCAGTTGCGCGCAGGAAGTTATATTAAACACATATCGGTTAATGATTGTATTGGATATTTGTACAGGGAAGGAAGTCAAACTCATTGTAAATTCACAAACAAAACTATGAGTTGTTTTTTCATTATCAAAAAAATGGAAAATAATGATGTTTCGTTGGATAAGAATTTAATCGCAAGGTTTAAATATAACTTCTTAATTAGCAATGCTCTTATTGCAGCAAAAGATAAGAAGCACGAAAAGGGACTTGATTGCAGTCTAAGAAAACAAGCTAGGCTTTTTTGTGCTTCGAAAGAGTGGATTACCACATTCAGAATACCCTATATATGGATTGCTGTTATTGCTATTTCGCCACGCCTATACTACAAATTATATAGACTAAAACATAATAATCTATAAGACAGTTGCACTGATTTGGAGAGTGGAATAATGAAGAATGAAAAAAAACAAGTAGTAGGGGGAGCGTTGCTCTCGTACATACTAATTGTGTTGAATGCAGTGTATGGGCTATTGATTACACCGTATATTTTGTCAAGATTAGGAACCGTAGAATATGGTATGTATAAAACGGTTGCTTCATTGAGTTCCTCTCTGATGATTCTTGATCTTGGATTAGGTGGAACTGTAACGAGATATATTGCAAAATACAAATCAGATAAACGGGAGAAAGACATCCCAAATCTAATAGCTATTCTTTTCCTTGAGGCCACGATAGTATTAATTCTTGTAGCTGCAGTATGCTCTGGAGTATATTCACAACTGGATAATATTTATAAGGCAACATTTACATCTGAGCAATTAGCGCATGCAAAAAATCTTTTCCTTGTTCTTAGCATTAATATGCTGCTATGTATCATTGAAAATGTAGTTAACGGAATTGTGACGGGATATAATGATTTTCTGTTCGGAAATGGAATCAAACTAGTTCGATTGATTTGCCGTATACTGCTTGTTTTTGTTGTTTTACAATTTTACCCTAATTCAATGGGGCTGGTTCTGATTAATTTAACCCTGACAAGTGCTTTTTTAATGATTGAAATTTATTGGGCATTTGTCAAACACAAGACTAGAGTTCGCTTTGAGCATTGGGATGCCGCCCTTTTTTCTGAATCATTTAAGTATACACTCTTAATCTTCTCAACATCTATTGTCAATCAAGTCAATGGAAACCTGGATAACATTGTTATTGGTGCTGTAGTGAGTGCAGCTGCTGTTGCGGTTTATTCGATGGGGTTGACAATCTTCGGAATGTTTCAGCAATTATCAACTGCAATTTCTGGCGTGCTGTTGCCATCAATTATTGGAATCTTAGAAGAAAAAGATGGCTTAAAAAAAGTTCAAAAAACTATTGTTAATACCGGAAGAGTTCAATTTTGCTTACTAGGGGCTGCTCTTGTTGGATTTGCAGTGTTGGGGAAAAACTTCATTTATTTGTGGCTTGGAGAAGGCTTTCAAGACGTATACTACATTACTTTGATTCTGATGATTCCGTCAATTTTTGAATTGTGTGTGAATGCTTGTCTTGCTGTATTAAAGGCAAAAAATCTTCTTGTCTTTCAAACAGTTGCATTACTTTCTACAACGGTATTGAATGCATTTATTACTTATTTTGGAACAAGGAAATACGGCTATTTTGCTGCTTGCTTCGGAACGGCTGTGAGTTGGATCATTGGTAGTTTGATTCTTATGAATTTTTACTATTATAAAAAATTCGGCTTTCCAATGTTGAAAATTTATCATGATATTATTGGTAGGACATGGATTGCGTTACTCATACCGGCAATCGTTCTTTTAGCAGTGAATCAATATTGTCCGGTGACTTGGATTGCTTTTGCTTTCGAATGTTTATTATTTGTTACCATATATCTGGCGCTTCTATTTAAGGTTGGTTTAACTGAAAGTGAGTTAGTACAAGTTAGAAAAAGAGTTTTGAAAAGGAAAGAAGAACTATGAAAAAAGTATTAAAATCTCTATTTTTCAGAATTCCTGCATCTTATGTTTTAATGCTACATCATGTTGATGATGGAAATATTACTCCCGTAAGTGATTGCATTATTCAATATGATCAGTTTGTGAAACTCATTAAACCTGACCGGAAATTCATGCGGATGGCGGATTATTTAACATTTAAAACACAGAACAATGGAAAATATCTACTAACCTTTGATGACGGTCTCGAGGATGTGTTCCGTGTGGTTTATCCTGTACTTAAGGCCAAAGAAATACCGTTTACAATTTTCGTGCCTGTTGATCTTCTTGATACACCTGGATACATTTCTACAGAACAATTAAAAGAGATGGCAAAAGACCCATTGGTTACGATAGGATCTCATGGAGTATCTCACCGAGTTATGACGACATTAAGTGTTGATGAACAAGAATTGGAACTTGTTGAGTCAAAGAAAACTCTCCAAAGAATCATTGGTAAGAGCGTTGATGTCTACGCATATCCACATGGCCAGTTCAGCTCGGACACAATTAAACTTCTGAAGAAACTTGATCTGTATAAAGCAGCATTTGGTGTGACTGGACATCCTACAAATTGCTTTACAGAATCTAATAGGTTCGATTTGCCTCGTTTTAACATTAAAGATGGAAAACAGTATATGATTAATTTCTTTTGAATTTGAGATATGTACTGTTGAAATAAGATTAATATGGAGGAAATAAAAATGTCTGCATTTGATAACGCAACCCTTATGATCACTGGTGGTACTGG